>Ga0209749_1000333_pt1 | contig 71240 bp, 59 predicted proteins | sample EPASupsiteSAE347_FD_187267 | JGI IMG/M metagenome (GOLD analysis project Ga0209749, IMG submission 187267) | Bioremediated contaminated groundwater from EPA Superfund site, New Mexico - Sample SAE3-47 (SPAdes) (version 2) | ecosystem: Environmental > Aquatic > Deep subsurface > Groundwater >... | reverse complement strand
ACAGGATTGATCAGGTAAAGAAGATATTGCTTCCGGTTATGCGGGAATATGGAGTTAAGAAGGCCTCTCTTTTCGGTTCTTTTGTCCGGCAGGATATGAAAAAAAACAGCGATATTGATGTCTTGGTGGAAATAGACGCGGATGTCAGCCTCCTTGATTTTGTTGAGCTTAAACAGAAGCTTGAAGAAGCCGTTGGCCGAAGAGTGGATTTGGTGGAATATGAAACCCTAAAACCTTTCATCAAGGAAAACGTTCTCAAGGAACAGGTCGTGCTGTTATGAAAAGAGACGTCCGTGTATATCTTGCCGATATCCTCGATGCAATTCAAAAAATAGAGGAATACACAAAAGAACGCAGTGAAGAAGATTTTTGCAATAACACCCAAATGCAGGACGCTGTTTTAAGACGTCTGGAAATTATAGGCGAAGCGGTCAAACATATTCCTCGAAAAATAAGGAATGAGTATCCCGAAGTTCCTTGGAAACAGATTGCGGGCATGCGGGATATTCTTACGCATGAATATTTTGGCGTGAATCTCAGGAGAGCCTTTAAGGTCGTTAAAAATAATATTTCCGATTTGAAGATAAAAATTACTGCGATAAAAATAAACTTAAAATTGGACTGATGATTTCGCTGAAAAAGTCGGCTCACCGCAGGTTCGCCCTCCATAAATTGCAGAAATACGCGATTACTCCGACCTGGAGGGCGAGGCTGCCTGCCCCGCCGCAGCTTCCGAGCGAAGGGGGGAGCCGAGCCGAAAGACTTTTTCAGCGGAATCGACTGATCAGCTCCGACTTTTGGAGTCTGATCTTGACGGCCATTCGAGAATTGACCGGTTTTCCGGCATCGTGGACATGGGTGCTTATGAATACCTTCCCCAAGGTACCATTATTTCCGTGCCGTAACGTTGTTATTCAAACTGCCGCCGGTACTGGCGCGGGGTCAGGCCCTGAAGTTGCTTGAACAACCTGGTAAAATAATACCGGTCGCAGAATCCGGTTTCCTCAGACACCTGCTTGATGCTCCGTTGCGGGTCGTGCAAAAGCGCGCAGGCTTTTTCTATGCGTTTCTGCCGCAGATATGCCTGCGGCGACATGCCCAGTTCGCGTTGATAGCGCCGGAGCATGGCATTGACGCTCATGCCAAGGTGCCGTGCTATTTCCTTGTTCGAGACCGATTGCCTGATGTGAGCTTCGATAAAGGCCATGTTTTCCGCAAGTTGGGCCGGGAGGCGCAACGACTTGAGATCTTCTTTAGGAATGCGCGCCAGCAGGGAATTGATCAGGCCGCGCACCAGCAGCGTGGAGCAGGTCGTGCAGTTTGACGTGGACTCTGTCTCGTCCAGCGGCACGGATTTGATTGTTTTCAGCATGTGCGGTTCGGCCTTGAAAATATAAATCTTCGGGTTGAGGCGGTCGAAAGGGGCGTCGGCGAAAAAATGCACAAAGAATTGCTGCGGAACGCCGCAATTCAGCCGCTGGCTGATTGAAGTGTTCGGCGGCACCAGAACGATCCTGTCGGGCGTCAATTCAACGGACTGCTGACGGTGGTTGATCCGTGCGCCCGGTTTGCTGTTCCAATACAGTCGCCAGAAGGAAACCTTCAGGTCGTCATTGTGCCATTTCGGCAATGGCTTCCGGTTGATGATCAGGATGCGTATGTTCGGGTCGTAATAGGGTTGCATAAAGGTGAAATAATACACAAAACAGGTGTTCCTGTCCATTGCGGAATTTACGCCCGGATGTATATTCGTAGGCGTAGTTTTTTAGAATAGATATCATCAAATAACAACAGGAGGCAACCATGAGCAACGAAACGAAATCGGCAAAATTGGCGTTCGTGGGATGCGGCGGCCATGCGACCGGCAACCTTTATCCAACCATCCACACGACTCCGGAAATAGACCTGGTGGCGGTCTGCGACCAGAAAAAGGAACTGGCCGAGCGCAATGCCAGGAACTTCGGCGCGCGGCGGATGTACACAGACCTTGACGCCATGTTCAAACAGGAGAAACTTGACGGCGCCATAATCGTCGGCCCGCCGCAAATGCATTATGAAATCGGCAAACGTTGTCTCGATCAGGGGCTGCCGATCTTCGTGGAGAAACCTTCGGCCTTGACTTACAAGGAAGCCCTGGAACTGGCGGAATACGCGAAAAAACGGAAACTGTACGGCGCCATGGCCTTCATGAAGCGCAGTTCCACCGCCTATTGCATGGCAAAGGGAATTGCCTCGAAAAAAGAGTTCGGGCAAACAACCGCCATGGAGGTGAGGTTTTGCAACGGACGTTACCCGGCCATCTGGGGCATCAAGGAGCCGGAGCGCGCCTATCTGGTCGGTCAGGCGGTCCACATCTTCGATTTGATCCGCTTCTTCGGCGGGGACGTGGCCGAGATATATGCCGCCCTGACGGTTTTCAAGCGCCATGAAGGTTCGGCCAATTTCGCCTATGCGATTTCGGTGAAGTTCAAGGACGGCGCGGTCGGAGTCATGAACATGAACGCCTGCCAGGGGCCAAGTTTCCAAATGTCGGAATATTTCATGCTGGCCGGAATGGAATGCTGGCTGGAAGTGCGCGACATGGTGGAGCTCAATTACCATGCCAACAAAAAGCCCATGCCGGAATTGATCAATCCCCTGGCCGGCTATGGCTGCATGGGGCGTGCGCAGATATTCCAGTGGCGTCCTGAATTCACCGAATACCTGGCCAGCAAGGCCGAGGGTGTTGTGGGCTACAGGGGCGAATTGCAGAATTTTGCCAGGAAAATTCTCGGGCTCGATGAACTGCGGGCCGATCTCTTTGACGGCGCCAAGGCGTTGCAGATCGCCGAGGCCATTTGGGAAAGTTCGCAGAGCGGAAAAACAGTCAAGATAAAGTAGATAGTCTGTAGGCTGTAGAATGAATTTCAGAGGCTAACACTCTTCAGCCTACAGTCTAAACAACCTGATTAATCGGAGGATATAAAATGATAAAGATAGCATTGATTGGCGGAGCGAAACATTATCACGCGAAGAGCTGGGGCCAGATGTTCAACGGCAGCGACAAGAAACTGGTGCAGGAACACAAGTTTCCGGCCTATGCCGATGACGTCCGCGCGCCGGGGGCCAGGGTCACGCATGTGTACGATGACAACCGCGCCGACGCGGAGTTGCTGGCCAAGATCTGCGATATTCCCAACGTCGTTGACCGGCAGGAGGATGTGATCGGCAAGGTGGATGCGGTCATGATACCTGACGACTGCAGCATGGCGCACCAAAAACGCGCCGCGGTGTTTTTGAAGGAAAAAATACCCACGTTCGCCGACAAGCCGCTTTCGGCCGATCCTCGCGAGGCGGAAAAAATCGTGGCCCTGGCGCGCAAGCACAAGACGTTGTTCATGTCCTGTTCGGCCCTGCGTTTTGCCAGGGAAATCGAGGAATTCAACCGCAAGGAGCGGGAAGCCGTCGGCGACATCGTCACCGGCGGCGCAATCGGCCCCAATGAGCTGGTGTTTTATGGAATTCATCCGCTGGAGGCCCTGATCACGCTGGTCGGACCGGGAGTGAAATCCGTGCGCAATGCCGGAAGCATAAACCGCGATCTGCTGACGCTCGAATACAAGGATGGCCGGCTTTTCACCCTGACGGCCAACAAGGAAATGGGCTATGTGTTTCAGGTCAATCTGTACGGAAAAAAAGGATGGCGGCAGGTGACCATCAGCGACGGCGCTTATTTTTACGTGACCATGCTCAAGCGCTTTGTTGAAATGGTCAAGACCGGCAAGGAACCGTTTTCTCCGGATGAGACCCTTGAAATAATCCGTGTCTTGGCCGCAGGCGCCAAGCTCAGGAACAGCGTTAAAAAAATCATGATCTGACCCAACAAAAATGACCAAAGTAATGGACAACATCCGGTAAAACGGATAACTTTGTCCGGTTATTGATTGCCGGGCAGAAGAAAATACTTTGGCATTTTTGTCATGAGGCCTAAAATTCTTGTCGCCAATGATGACGGGTTCCATGCGCCCGGACTTCTTGCATTGTATAATGCGGTGTCCGAACTGGGCGAGACGACGGTTGTCGCCCCGGATTCGGAACGGAGCGGAGTGGGGCATGCGGTCACGGTTTCAACTCCGCTGCAAATCAGGAAACACAAGCTCGACGGCCGGATAGATGGGTACATGGTCAACGGCACCCCGGCCGATTGCGTGAAAATCGCGGTCAACGTCATATTGGGGTCGCATGCGCCGCAGCTCGTGGTCAGCGGCATCAACCTTGGCCCCAACCTTGGAGTCAGCGTAATCTACTCCGGCACCGTTTCCGCAGCGGCAGAAGGCACGCTGCTCGGCATTCCCGGCATTGCCATTTCCCTTGACGCATCCGGAAATCCGCGCTGGGACACTGCCGTGCATGTCGCCCGCACAATCTCCGCCAGGGTCTTGCGCGGCGGCTTGCCGCCATTCACCATGCTTAACGTGAATGTGCCCAACCTGCCGTTGGGGGAAGTGAAGGGGATTGCCGTGGCGCGCATGGGGCGTTCCAGGTTCGCGGAAATATTCCATCGCCGCACCGCGCCGCGCGGCAACGATTATTATTGGCTCGACGGCGATCTGGAACTGCTGGATGACGCGGACGGCACGGACGTCCAGGCCGTCAGGGACGGGTTCGTATCGGTCACGCCGGTCGGTTTTGATTTGACCAACCACGCCGTCATGGCTGAAATAAAAAAGTGGGATTTAAGGTTGTGATTCCGGATTTTCTCCGTGTTTCTGCTTGGACTCGATTCCGTATTCATGCAACTTGCGGTGCAGGGTGCGCCGGCTGATGCCAAGTTTTTGCGCGGCCAGGCTCCGGTTTCCGGAACAGCTTTGCAGAGTGTTCACGATCAGGCGCCGGTTGGCCTCCTTGATGGAAGCGGGCGCTCCGGATAGGGCGCCTGCGGGATGGTTGGGGCGAAATTGAGGGGGCAGATCGCGCAATGACAGTTTTGTCCCCCGGCTTAAAACAACCATGCGTTCCATCACGTTTTTCAGTTCGCGCACGTTTCCGGGCCAGGAATAGGAAGTCAGGGCGGTCATGGCGTCGGCGCTTATTTCCTCGGCGTTTCTGTTGTTTTCCGCCGCGAATTCTCCCAGAAAATATTTGCTCAGCAGGGGGATATCCTCCCGCCTTTCCCGCAGGGGCGGCAGGGTGATGGTGACCACATTCAACCGGTAGAAGAGATCGTTGCGGAATTTTCCCTCCTGTGCGAGTTTGGCAAGGTCGTTGTTGGTGGCGGCCACGAGGCGGATATCGGCATCGTGCGTTTCCTGTCCTCCGACCCTTTCGAATTTGCGCTCTTCAAGCACGCGCAGCAACTTGACCTGGATGGATGGATCGATTTCGGAAATTTCGTCAAGAAACAAGGTTCCGCCCTCGGCCAGTTCAAACCGTCCGCGCCGCCGTTCTATGGCCCCGGTAAAAGCGCCTTTTTCATGTCCGAAAAGTTCGCTTTCCAGAAGATTGTGGGGAAGAGCCGCGCAGTGCACCGCTATGAATGGGCCGCGCGAACGCGGGCTCAGATTATGGAGGGCATGGGCCACCAGTTCCTTGCCTGTGCCGCTTTCGCCCTGGATCAGTACGGTTGTCCGCGAGGGCGCAACCTGCCGGATCAATTCGAAAAGCTCTTCCATTACCGGTGTTTTGCCGATTATGGCTTCAAGCCCGAACTTTTCGTCAAGCTGCGTTCGCAGGGCGCGATTTTCGTTTTCAAGTTTTTTTGAACGCATGGCGCGCTGGATGACGATTTCAAGCTGGTCGAGATTGACCGGCTTGGTCAAGAATTCATAGGCCCCGGCTTTCATCGCTTCCACGGCTGTTTCGATGCTGCCGTAGGCCGTCAGTACAATGCAAATCGGCTGGGACTCGTGCGCAAGGGCGCGCCGCACAAGGGCAAGTCCGTCCATGCCCGGCATGCGCATGTCGGTCAGTATTATTTCAACCGGTTTTTCGGCCAAAATCTTCAGGCCGCGCTCCGCATCCTCGGCCAGATATATCTGATAGTTGCGGTTTAGGGCGCGCTCAAGGCCCTCTCTGGTGTTTTTCTCGTCTTCAACGATCAATATGGCCGGTTTGGCGTTCATTTTCGGTTGTTTTTCTTTTTGTGCGGGGCTTTCAAAAGGCGCATGCGGCGCACATCCAGCGGAAGCAGAATTGTAAAGGTCGTGCCGATCTTCGGCTGGCTGTAAACTTCGATCTCCCCGCCGTGGTCCTGGATAATGCGCTGGACGATGAAAAGCCCGAGCCCGCTTCCATCCGGTTTTGCCGTGTGGCCGGGCGACCGGAAAAGCCGGCTGACCTGTTCGCCGGACATGCCTTCACCGTTGTCTTTGAATGAAATTCCCAGCGCACGGTCGTTGCTGAAGAGCGTAATGGAAAGTATGCCGCCGCTGGTCATGGCCTGCAGGGAATTTTTGATGATGTTGAAAAAGGCCTGTTTTATCTGGTCGCGGTCAACGGAAATTATCGGTACCGGTTCCGGTTCCTTCACGTCCACGATCACGTCGCGGTTTTCTATTTCAGGCTTCATGAAATCAATGGTTTCCCGGAGGAGCTCCGGGATGTTGCATGATTGCCGGTTTGGGGCGGCCGGCCGGATCGCCTTCAGGAACTGGGTGATTATTGCGTTGAGGCGCGTGACTTCTCCCGATGCTATTTTAACGAGATCTTCGATGTTTTTGCGGTTTTCATCCGGCAGTTTTTCGGATTCCCGCTCCAAAAGCTGCAGATGAATGTGGAGTGAATTAAGAGGATTGCCGATTTCGTGCGCCACCCCGGCCGCCAGCAGGGTGAGGGCGTGTAATCGCTCGGATTTGAGGTTGCGGATCTCCTTCTCGCGTTCCACGGTCCTGTCGCGTAATATAATGACGGCGCCCTTCTCCTTTTCTTCGCCTATCCGGATCGGCATTATGTACATGTTGACTAATCGTTTTTCCGGATAGGTGATTTCAAGCTCACGGCTGATCAGTTTTGACCATTCCTGTTCGTCTTCCAGACCCAAAAATTCTGACCATTCGATATCTTTTAAGTATTTTGAGATATGCGATTGGCTTGATGCATCAAAAAAATGCGTGGCTGATTCTGATGGAAACCCAAGCAGAGACGCTGCGGCCTGGTTGGCGTAAGCTATATTCCCGGACTGATCAAGAACAATAATGCCGTCATACAGAACATTGAAAACAGTTTCAAGCAACCCTTTTTCCTGAAGCAGCCTCAAAAAAATGGATTCCAATAACCCGTTTTCATGGCACAATCTTAAAAATTGTGTCTGAAGATTTTGTGGGTCAATTTTACCCAATTTCTCTATTAATTTATCTAAAAACCTAGATTTCATGACGAAAAATTTAAATATATCTTTGTCATAATTCAAGTAAAAAATGGATAAAGTTGACCACATATTTTGCTTGGTTCGCATTTTTTATAAAAATCTTTTTTTTTAGAAAAAGATAAAAAATGATTGACATTTAGTTCTATTGAAATACACTGGAGTAGGAATTTTAAAGTTCATGAAGAGTGCAAACTTGCGCGCCGCCGTTTTGCATCGGATTCGGAACGGCCTTCGCAAGCGAAGGCCCTGCATGGGACGGGACAAGAGTTGCGGCTTTGCCGCCTAACTTAAGGAACTCAAAATATGGCTAAAATTCTATTGGTGGATGACGAGGCCAGCATTCTAAGCGTATTGAGCGTCCTGCTTAAAGCGGAAGGTTACGAGGTTACGCCGGTGGATAACGGCGAAAAAGCTTTGGAACTTATCAAATCAACGCCGTTCGACTTGATGATTTCAGATATTCGCATGCGTCCGGTTGACGGTATTGCTCTCTTGAAGGCAGCCAGGGAGAGTCGGCCTTCAATGTCCGTGCTTATGATAACCGGGTATGGAACCGTAGAGACGGCGGTGGAATCTCTCAAATACGGCGCTTTTGATTATATTACCAAGCCTTTCAAGGTTGACGAACTTCTGATCACCGTGCAGCGGGCGATTGAATACAATAAGACCATAAATGAAAACATTGATCTCAAGGCGCAGTTGAGCGGGAAATACAGGCTCGAAAATATTATTGCCGAAAGCCGCTCCATGCGCGCCGTATGCGAGATGATAGAACGCGTTGCCCCAACTGACGCGACGGTATTGATTTATGGGGAAAGCGGGACCGGCAAAGAGCTGGTGGCCAAGGCGATTCACGCCAATAGCAATCGCCGGACAAAAAAATTTCTGCCCTTGAATTGCGCGGCGTTGCCTGAGCCGTTGCTTGAATCTGAACTTTTCGGGCACGCAAAGGGGGCTTTTACCGGGGCGTCTGCCGATAAAACCGGCCTTTTTGAGGTTGCAAGCAGCGGCACCATTTTTCTCGATGAAATTGATTCCATGCCGCTCGCCATTCAGGCCAAATTACTGCGCGTTTTGCAGGATAAACAGATAAGAAAAGTTGGCGGAAATGATCCGATCACTGTTGACGTCCGGGTCCTGGCGGCCACCAACTCCCGCCTTGAACAATTGATCTCGCAGGGAACCTTCAGGGAGGATTTATACTATCGCCTGAGCGTTATTCCCATTGAAATCAAACCCTTGCGCGAGCGTACGGAAGATATTATGCCGCTTATCTATCATGTCCTGCAGCACGAATATGGAAAAGACAAGGAATTGCCGCATATTGATCCTGAGGTTCTCAGTCTTTTTGAACAGTATTCGTGGCCCGGCAACGTCAGGGAACTGGAAAACGCCATGAAACATGCGCTGACTTTTGCCAAGGATAATAAAATCACAAAGGATTGCCTGCCTTTGAAAATCATCCAGAGCCCTGAAGCCGGCGGGTTGGAGGTAAAACGCGAGGATTATAAGGGCAAATCGCTCAAGGCATTTTTGAGAATGAAGGAAAAAGAGTATCTGGCCCAAGTACTTAAGGATTCGGACGGTGATAAGCAAAAGGCAGCCAAGTCTCTAAGAATCAGCCTGGCAACGCTTTATAGAAAATTGCCGGAACCAAATTGACAAAAATGATAAAATGCGAATTTAGTGTTGATTTTATCTCAAAATCTTAAAAATATCTTTAAATTGGCATGGACAATGCTATATTAATAGGTGTTCGTTATGAAAGGAGGTGGAAGACGCTAATAAAAAACCGGAGATTTGAACATGAAAATTCTTAATGGAGAGAAAAAATGAAAAAAGGTTTTACATTGGTAGAAATCATGATCGTGGTGGCTATCATCGGCTTGTTGGCCGCGATTGCCATCCCGTCGTTTATGAAGGCCCGGACAACGTCACAGAAGAACGCCTGCATAAACAATCTGCGTCAGATCGAATCAGGCAAGGATCAGTATGCGATTGAACAAGGTCGTACGAACGGATGGGCGTTTGCCAATAATACGGCGGCATTCACAAGCTTGGTAGGACAGGCTGCCGGTTATATTAAAGCGTATCCTGCATGTCCGGCTTCATCATCCAATACTGTTAAGGGAACGGTTGAACGGGCTGCTGGTGATTATACTGCAAATGCCATCGGCGTAACTCCAACCTGTCATGCAACTGGCGACCCGACGAACAGCACGGCAACCGACGCGCACCAATTATAAGGTCGTTGCCAGGTTGGCGAAATATAAAATGGGTCCTTCACAAGGTGAAGGGCCCATTTTTGTTTGTAGGCAAGAGATAAAGCCGGACGGTCCGTCAGGTCACGGACCCATTTTAAGGTATAGGAATTTCAAACTTCATGTAGGGCGCGAGCTTGCTCGCCGCCGTTTTACATCGGATTCGGAACGGCCTTCGCAAGCGAAGGCCCTACACCATCACTCCCAATGTATAATAATACTCCATGTTATTTTTTAACGAGCCCTAATTCATAAATCCGGCCCGACGCAGAATATCCTCCGTAATTTTTCTTTTCCCTCTGTCCTCTGACTTCTGACTTCTGACTTCTGACCTCTGCCCTCCGCTTTCTGTCCCCTGTTCCCGTCCTTCCATCCACCTGAACACGTATTTGCCGATCATATCGGTTTCCAGGTTGATAGTGTCGCCTGTCTTCAGTGCGTGAAGGGCCGTATTTTGCCATGTATGGGGAATCAAATTAACGGAGAAGAACGTTTTTTCAAGTACCGAAACCGTGAGGCTGACGCCGTCACAGGCAATGGAGCCCTTTGGCACTATCTGGAGCAGAATCGAAGCCTCGCAGGCGATATCCAATTGCCAGTCCCTGCCGACGGCAATGCGTCGGAGGATTGTTCCAATGCCGTCAACGTGTCCGGAAACCAGGTGGCCGCCCATGAAATCTCCGGAGCGCAAAGCGCGTTCAAGATTAATCGGCGTTCCCGCGGGTTTTGCGCGCAAATTTGTGCGGCACAGGGTTTCCTGAAGCACGTCGCAGGTAAATCCCCGGGATGTCGCTTGGGTCACCGTCAGGCATACTCCATTGACGGCAATGCTTTCTCCATTCGTCAGAGGCGTATCCCATGGCCGGTGAAGGTCAATCGTCAGCCGCGCCGCAGAACCGGCTGTTTCCCTGGCTGCCAATCTGCCTATTTGCTGTATTATTCCGGTGAACATGTTTTCAAAATTTCCGGCTTTGCGCGAATCAATAGATCCTCGCCGACCGCCCGGCATTCCGTGAATGTCAGGCGGGGAGCATTTGCCAACGGCCAGCCATTGCCATTGAACGCTGAGAGAGCATTATGGCCGCCCATCAGTTTTGGCGCAACGAAAAAAACAAATTCGTCCACTGCCCTGGCGCGCACAAGCGAATCCGCCAGTTCGGCGCCTCCCTCGCACAGCACGTGCAACAGCCCCTTTTGACCGATTTTACGCATCAGGGCCTTTACCGACACCATGCTTTTTTGCGATGGGAGAACCCAGACCTGCGCGTTTTTCTTTTCCCAGCCGCGAATCGTTTTTGCGGGACAACTCCCGGTTGTGGCTATTATTGTCCGGTTTTTGGCTTCGTCATTAAGGATTTTTGCGTCAGGCGGTATGCGGCCTTTGGCGTCCAGTACGATCCGGTAAATATGTCTTCCATTATCCGGTCTTGGCAGCAACGACGGGTTATCCGCGATAACAGTGCCTGCCCCGACCAATATGGCGTCAACGCGCCGGCGCAGCGCGTGTACTTCCGCGCGGGATTGCTCTCCGCTGATCCAGCGCGAACGTCCTGACCTGTCGGCGATTTTTCCGTCAATTGACATGGCCAGTTTCAAGGAAACATACGGCCTGCCGGTAAGTATCCATTTTGCAAAGGGTTCGATGAGTTTTTGCGCTTCGTTGCGGCAAACGCCTTCAATGACCTTGATCCCGGCCTTTTTGAGCGCAAAAAGGCCCTGGCCCTGATGGCGGGGATTGGGGTCGCGAATTGCCACAATGACTTCCCTGACGCCGGAGCTAATGATTGCATTTACGCAGGGCGGGGTTTTGCCGAAGGTGCTGCATGGCTCAAGCGTGACGTAAAGCGAGGCCCCTTTTGCCATTGCCGAGGCCTTTTTAAGCGCGATTATTTCCGCGTGGTCCGTGCCCGCGAGTTTATGGAATCCGGAGGCGACAATCTTCCCGTTTTTGACGATCACCGCCCCGACCGGCGGATTGGGCCTGGTAAGTCCTTCACCCCTGCGCGCCAGGTCAAGCGCCAGCTTCATCCAGCGCTCATGTTTTTTTGCGGATAAGGTCACGTATAGAAATTTCAAAGTTTGTTCTTTTTCCGATGTAGGGCTCGCGCTTGCGCGATGCCGTCTTTTTTCCTGCGTGGAGATCAGACGGCCTCTGCAAGCAGAGGCCCTACATCGGATACGGATAAAGTTGTCCGTCAGCTGACGGACTAATTAACGTATTCAATTGTTTCCGACCGCATGGCGGCTGGGACGGTGCACGTCCTTCAGGGCGCGGTCAAGGATGCCGTTGACGAATTTCCCGGATTCGGGAGAGTTATATGTTTTTGCGATATCCACGGCCTCGTTTATCGAAACCACCGGCGGGATATCCGGCTTGAAGAGCATTTCAAAGATGGCCGTCCGGATTACGTTCCGGTCCACGGCATTCATGCGCTTTATTTCCCAGTTTTCGGCGTATTGCGCGAGGAGGTTATCTATTTGTTTCGAATGCGAAAGGACGCCGCGCACAAGCTCTTCGGTGAATTCTCTGGATTTTTGCCCAAAGACCTTGTCCTCCCAGAAATCCTTCAGGGCCCGGTCGAGATTTCCGGGGTTAAAATCATTCTGGAACAAAAACTGGACGGCCCATTCCCTTGCTTGGCGGCGTTTGGTCATGATTTGGTTTTCAGAATGGCCTCTCACTCGCTCGCAAGTTCATATCTCCTCTGTGCGCTCTGTGGCCTCTGTGAGAAACAATTTTTCCGATCGATAAATTACGTTTTCATGATCTTCAGCAATGACGCCATTTCGATCGCGGAGAGCGCAGCGTTCCAGCCGCGGTTGCCGGCCTTGGTGCCTGAGCGTTCAATGGCCTGCTCCAGATTGTCGGCGGCAACGACGCCGTCAATGACCGGTATGTTTTCCTGCAGCGAGATTTGCGTCAGGGCGCGCGTCACCTGGGAGTTGATAAGTCCCGCATGGGGCGTGGCGCCCTGGATGACCACGCCCAAAGCTATCAGGGCATGGTATTTTTTTACAGAGGCCAGTTGCTGGGCCGCGAGCGGGATCTCGAACGAGCCCGGCACGCGCACCACGGTGATGTTTTCCTCTTTGGCGCCGTGCCTTTGCAGGCAGTCCAAGGCGCCTTTCAGCAATTCGCCTGAAAACAAATCGTTGAAGCGGCTGACCACGATTCCGAACTTCAATCCCTCGGCGTTCAACATGCCGGCAATTTCTTTCACGCTCATGGCTGGTTCCTCCTTAGATCAGATGACCCATTTTTCTGCGTTTTGTCTGCAAATACTTATGATTATAGCGGTTGGGCTTGAAAATAATAGCAATTCTTTCAACTATTTCCATGCCGTATCCCTCCAGGCCGATGATTTTGCGGGGGTTATTGGTTATCAGCCGAATTTTTTTCAGCCCCAGGTCGGCCAGGATCTGGGCGCCGATGCCGTAATCGCGCAGGTCCGCGGCAAACCCCAGTTTGCGGTTGGCTTCCACTGTGTCGAGCCCCTTTTCCTGCAGTTCATAGGCGTGTATTTTTTTTTCGAGGCCGATGCCGCGTCCTTCCTGGCGCATGTAGAGCAGAACTCCGGAGCCGTTTTCCGCGATCATTTTCATGGCCGACCGCAGTTGGTGGCCGCAGTCGCAGCGCATGGACGAGAACACGTCTCCGGTCAGGCATTCGCTGTGTACTCTGACCAGCGCGGCTTTTGACCTTTCCGGCTGTCCCATGACCAGGGCAACGTGATGTTCGTTGTCAGGCAGGGAGCGGTACAGTTTTAAAGCAAACTGTCCGAAATCGGTCGGGAGCGAAACATTACGCACCATTTCCACCAGTTTTTCGCGTCTGCGCCGGAATGCGATCAAATCCGACACCGAGGTTATTTTCAGTCCGTGTTTTGCGGCGAATTTTTTCAAATCCGGCAGGCGGGCCATTTTGCCGTCGTCGCGCATGATTTCGCAGATGACTCCGGCCGGTTTCAGTCCGGCCAGGCGTACAAGGTCCACGGACGCCTCGGTATGGCCGGCGCGGCACAGAACTCCGCCCTGGCGCGCTTCCAGAGGAAAAACGTGGCCCGGGCTGATCAGATCCTGCGGCCGCGATTTATCGGCGACCAACACGCGGATGGTGCGGGCGCGGTCATGGGCGCTGATGCCGGTGGTTATTCCGTTCCGCGCGTCCACCGATTCGGTAAACGCGGTCTTGAATTTGTCCTGAGAGTTTTTTACCGGCGGCTTTGTTATCTGCAGTTTTTCCAGCCGGTCCGCAGTCATGGCAACGCATATGAGGCCGCGCCCGAAACGGGCCATGAAGTTGATGGAGCGGCCCGAGGCCTTTTCCGCGGCAACAATCAAATCGCCCTCGTTTTCGCGGGATTTGTCGTCAACCACGATCACCATTTTTCCGCGCTGCACGTCGCGGATGATGTCTTCGACGGATTCGAATATGTGTTTCATGTGTTATCCCAGATCAATCGCCATGGGCGCGAATCGCCAGCGGCGCTCCAGCGCTTCCATGCCCAGGTTGTGTTCGCAATATTCAATGATTTCGCGGGCGGTTTCATTTGTTTCCCGCGGCCGGCGCGGCAGGCCGAGAATTTTTTCCGCGACAAAGCGCGTGTTCCTGAGGCCCAGCGCCCCCCGGCCGGATGAAGCGTCCCATAACACGGAAAGTTCGCCAAGCAGGGCATGCAGCACGCGCCAGACGGCCAGTTCCAGACCGTTTTCGAGCAGGGAAAAGAAATTGCGCAGGTCAATCTTCCAATAGGGTCCGTTTTGGCTTAAAACGGAAAATTCGCGGCGCAGGGTGCGGCGGAAGGCGGAGTGGCCGTTCAGGCATGAAAAAAGATTGTCGGCGAAAATTGCGTCCGCGTAAGTCTCGTTCATTCCGAGTTCAGGGCCTTTGTTTCGCAGCAGGCTGCGGGCTGCGTCCTCGTTGCCGGTCGCCCACAAGGCGCGGCAGGTCATGATTAAAAGCTGCTCGGAATCGATGCTGCCGGCTCCGCCGAAACGCCTGATGGCAAAGTCCGCCACGGCCGATGCCAGCTCCGGACGGGCGCCGGCGGCGTTTTCCGGCGCGGAAATGTCCGCGTCATGGATTTCGCAGACAATATGCCCTGCCAGTTTTTCCCGGAGGGATAAGGGGGGGGGTATGGGGTCGCTCAGGATCATTTGTTGCCGATGACGGTTTTAATTTCGGTCAGGAACTGGTTGACGTCCTTGAAGCGGCGATAGACGGAGGCGAAGCGCACGTAGGCGACTTCGTCGAGTTTTTCCAGACGCTCCATGACTTTTTCGCCGATGACGGTGCTCGGCACTTCGCGGTCGTATTCATTGTCTATTTCATGCAGGATCGAGTCCGCCAGGGTTTCGATCTGTTCCGTGCTGATCGGGCGTTTCTGGCAGGCGCGGCCCAGTCCGCTCAGCAGCTTGCCGCGGGAAAGGTCCTCGTGGCGGCCGTCGCGCTTGATAACCTTGAGGGCGGTCTTGACGATTTCCTCGTAGGTGGTGTAGCGATGGCCGCATTGCAGGCAGACGCGCCGGCGCCGGATTTGATTTCCGTCCCGCGCCGTGCGGCTGTCAACCACCTTGTCGCGCAAGTGTCCGCATTTCAAGCAACGCATTTTATTTTTTCCGGTAAATATGCGGGTTCTGCCGGCGGCATTTCTCGATGACCGTGATCTGCCGGCGAACCTGTTCCGGCGTAACTTCCAGCGCTTTCCCTGCGGTAAGGGTTTTGTAAAGCATGTTGTAAAAGGCCGCAGTCATGTTTGAACTGGCGGCATTTGCGGCCGAATAGGCGGCCGTTCCGGAGCCGGAGGGTTCGGCCGGCCATTTTTCCTCGTGCCATTTGAGCGTTTCCGCGCAAAAGTCCGGCAGGCCTTCCGCGTTTTTCAGCGGGGCGGCGGTCAGTTTCTGTTTGGGCGCTTCGCTCGTCTTGAAATATTTCCATTCGGCCTTGTTGCCGAGGGTCGCGGTCATGCCGCCGCGCGTCCCGTAAACGTTATATGTCGCCGTCGGATATGCGCAGCAGCAGGAAACCTCGAGGTCAACAAGAGGATGCCCCTTGCCGGACAGGATCAATTTGACGTGGTCCTCGGCGTTGCCGAACGTGTTGGCGCGGTCCATGAAACAACGCACTTCCGGCATGCCCTTGCCGAACAGGACCAGGGCCTGGTCAAGAGGATGGGGCCCGGTGTTAAGCAAAGAACCGCCGTTGTAACTCTGCATGGTCTGCCAGTCCCATCGCCGGCTGAATCCGTTGAAATTGATTGAAATCTGCACGATGCGCCCGAGCACGCCTGATTCTATGACTTCGCGCACCTTGAGAAAATAAGGCGCAAACCTGGCCTGCTGGAAGATGGCGAACACTTTTTTGGCTTTTTTGGAGGCGGCCATCAGGCGGTCAACATCCCTGGCTTTGGAAGCGATTGGTTTTTCGCAGAGCACATTATAACCGGCCTTGAGCGCCTCCAGCGTTATGGGGGCATGCATGTGGCTGAATGAAGCATTGACGATCAAATCAATGTCCCTGCGTTTGAAGAGTTCCCGGTAGTTTTTGTAGACCTCGCATTTGTATTCCTGCGCCGCGCGTTCGCGCCGCTCCGGCAGCAGGTCAACGGCCGCGACTACTTTGTAATGCTCGGGGTCGGTCAGCAGGTATTGTCCGTGAATTCCGCGTCCGCTGCGTCCCTGTCCGATAATGCCTATATTGATGATTTTCATGTTCTTTTCCTCTTATGATTACAGCTTGTTTGCGATGGTTTATACTTAACGGCGGCTTTGTTTTCAATAAAAAATGTTTCCATGTCAGGCGGGCAGGTCAAGGCCGTAAATCCAGTGATATTCCGGCACGGTGACCTGGTCAAGCCCGATGTCGGCGCTGGATGAAACAACCAGGCCCTCGGAACGGAAAACCTCCTCCCATCCTTCCGGCGTGTTGAAGTTGAAGGGGACGTTCACGCCGTCGTGGAGTATGCGGTTGTAAAACCAGTCGAAAAACATGTTGAAACGGCGGTTGGGCTCGTTAAGGTAGACTGATTCCTCCACTATTATCCGTTTGCGCGTGACCCGCTTTGCTTCGCGCAGTACCTGCAGTGGGTCGTCGCAGTGATGCAGGACGGTTATGAGAAAGGAGTAGTCGAATGATTTGTCAGGGAATGGAATGTTCCTGCCGTCATAGAGCTGGAACGGCAGCGCCGTGGCGTTGTAATTAACAACGTCTATCAGTTGCACCGGCCTGTCTGGCGTTCGGAAGGCGGCTGCCACCTTGCCGTCCCCGCAGCCGACGTCGAGGATGCCGCCTTTCCCGACCATCTCCCTGATTTGCCGGTAAATAAGCGCGGCGCGCTCTCCGAGGCTTTGCGCGATGCGCTCGTCAAGTTTCAGATCGTGGAGTTCCTTTTTCAGGGACTGCTCGATCCTTTCCATGTTGTCCAGTTCGCGTATGAGGCGGAAAACGTTTTCAACCGCTTTTTGCGCTTCTTCGGTCTTGACGCCTAGAACGCGCAGGAGTTCGTCCAGGAACCCGCGCGCGTTGCGCAAGGCCTGCTCGTTAATTGGGTTCTGCTGTTTCAGGACGTCAAGGATTTTCATGGCGCCGCGGCCCAACGGCATGAGTTCGCCCAAGCCGACCACCAGCAGGGACTTGCGCATGGTTTCCGAGGCGTTGATCAATTCAATAAACCGGTCCTGTTCCTGCGCTTTTTTCCAGGCGGTCAGGAAATATCTCAGGCCCATGCTGGAGACGTAATCGGCGTTCTCCAGGTCCACTACGATTCTGAACCCGTTAATCTGCAGGGCATTGTCGAACGCCTCGCGGAGCAGCTCGGCGTTCCGGCTGTCGATCCTTCCCTCGGGCCGGATCACAATGTATGTTGCCTGTCTTTTCAGGGGAATAGTCATGATTTCCTGTTGAGCATCGAGTATCCGGCAAGACGGTAATAATGGCAATACTTATTTATCGGACACATTCCGCACTTCGGCGCCACGGGCCGGCAAATGGTCTGGCCAAAAGCCACCATCAGGCGGTTGAGCTCGCGCCAGTATTTTTTTGGAACCGCCTTTTTCAGCGCGTTTTCGGTTTCAAGGGGAGTGCCGGTATGCACGAGGCCGAGCCGGTTGCCGACCTTGTGAACGTGAGTGTCAACGCAAATTTCATCCCTGCCGAAGGCGCGGCTTGCGACCAGGCTGGCCGTTTTCCTACCCACGCCCGGCAGTTGCATCAGGCCCTCGACGGTGTCCGGTATTTTCCCGCCGAAAAGGCGTTCGAGTCTTTCCGGCAGGCTTTTCAACTGCCGCGCCTTGACCTTGTAAAACCCGACCGGATAAATGAGTTTTTCGAGGCGTGGCGCGGAAACGCGCTTCAAATCACTCGCATTGCGAACCGTCTTGAACAGTTTGCGGCAGGCCGCTGAGGTGGTGCCGTCCAGGGTGCGCGAACTCAATATCGCGGCTATAAGCGTGTGAAACGGCGTATCCGCATGCGACCGTTCGAACCTGGCGACCGGCGCCTCGCATTTCCGGTAGTGGGTTTGCAACCTGGATATGATTGCGGATACGTTTGCTTTTGCGTCCATGAACATTTTTCAATGCTCAAAGACTATGCTTTTGGCCTCGACCCCGGTGATTTTTTGCAGGTCGGCGATGACCGATCCGGCGATCTTTTTCGGGCCCAGCAGTTCGAGCAGAATGATGCCGTTGGGCGAAGCCCCGCGCAACGAGGGCTCGTGCAGGCCGATGCGCGTTTTTATATTACCGCCATATTTGGTGAGAACCGCCTGCACCTTTCCGGCCTGCTTGATGCGGTCGGTCACATGAATCGCCGCGATCATATGATCCTGTTTGTTCGTCTTACGCATATGCGCCTCCTTTTCCGGAAAGTATGCGATATTGCGCGCCCCATGGCAAACTATTTCGCGGTTTTCCCGGAAAATTCCCGGGCCGCTTCCGAGATCGCCAGCACGTAGGGTTTCCGGGAAATCGGATTTTTTTCCACCACCACAACCGTTTTGTATACTTCTTCGATCAGCCGGTAGTCCAGCACTTCCTCGGGCGCGCCGAACTTGCGGACTTTTCCCTGGTCAAAGAGGGCCAGGCGGTGACAGTATTCGCCGGCAAGATTAAGGTCGTGCAGCACCATGACCACGGTCAGGCCGAAATTTTTATTGAGCCTCCTGATGAGGTCGAGTATGCCCACCTGGTGGGTGATGTCCAGATAGGTGGTGGGTTCATCCAGCAGCAGCAGCTTCGGTTCCTGCGCCAGGGCGCGCGCGATCAGCGCCAGCTGGCGTTCGCCGCCGCTTATCCTGCTCATAAGATGGTCCTTGAGTTTCAGGGCGTCGGTCAGTTCCATGGCTTCGCGGGCTTTCTCGAGGTCGCGCCTGGTTTCCAGGAACCTGAGCCTGCCGTAATAGGGGGTCCGGCCCAATAACACGAATTCCTCCACGGTCATGAGGCCGTATTCCGCGCTTTGCGAAACCACGGCAATCCTGCGCGCCACGTCCATGGCGTTCATGCGCCGGAGGTTTTCGCCTTCGAGGAGGATCGTTCCGGCGGAGGGCTTGAGCGCGCGCGTGACGGCCCTGAGCAGGGTCGTTTTGCCTGAGCCGTTCGGGCCGATGACGCCGACTATTTCGCCGTCTTCCACGCGCAGGTTTATGCCGCGGATGGCGAACCCGCTTTCATATCCGCAGGTCAGGTCGTTTATATCGAGCATCGTCGTTTCCTTTCCGGACGGCACAGGACATAAACGAAAATTATTCCCCCCAGCAGGCCCGTGACCACTCCCACGGGCAGTTCCGTGGGGCTGATGATTGTTCGCCCGAGCGTGTCGCAGAATACCAGGAAAAGGCCGCCGCAAAGCCAGGAGGCCGGCATGAGAATCCTATGGTCCCAGCCCAGAAAAAGCCGTATGAAATGCGGCACCACCAGGCCCACGAAGCCGATGATGCCCGATACGGAAACGCTCAGTCCCGTCATGATCGAAGCCAGCAGAAAGAGCATCCGTTTGGCGTTTTCAACGCTGATGCCAAGATGCAACGCCTCCTCCTCGCCGAGCGCCAGGGCGTTGAGTTCCGGACAGAAAAAATATGAAACAAAAAGCGCCAGGACCGAAACGATCAGCGCGATTTTTACCAGCAGCGGATTGGATTGTTCCAGCGAGCCCATGGCCCAGAAAATGATGCCGTGCAGGTCTTCGACCTTGGAGACGGCCATGATCAGCGTGATCAGGGATGAACAGATGAAGCTTATCATTATGCCGATCAACAGCAGATTCCGTATGTTGAGTCCGCCCCGCTCCGTGCTCAGGAAATACACTGCGGAAATTGTCGCGGCCGCCCCGATCGCCCCGCAGGCCGGCAACGGCCAGCCGCCGAACCTTTTTCCCAGTCCGAGAAGAATGGCCAGGCATACTCCCAGCGCCGCCCCGCCTGATATGCCCATGGTATAAGGCTCGACAAGCGGATTGCGGAACATGCCCTGTAAAATGACGCCGGCCACGCTCAGGGCCCCGCCGACCGCGATGGCCAGCAGGATGCGGGGGAGCCGGACGTCCCAGAGAATGGTGTGTTCGACCGTGTTTTCACCGCTCAAAAGCGCCTGGAAAAGTTTCGAGGGCGCCATGCCGGCCGAACCGAAACACAGGGAAACGACCGCCGCCAGCGCCAGCAGACCGGCCAGGATCAGGATCGCCGCCATCCAATGCGTGCGTTTATTTTTCATGTTCGGCCGCCGGTTTGCGCGGCAAGTTCCGGATGTATTCTTTTCAAGAGTTCCGGCAGGCCGCGCAGTATCAGGCGCGGGGAGGGGATGGTGATGAAATATGGGCCCAGGTCATTGTAAACGCGGCCGGTCCTGACGGCGCTGATCTTTTCCCAGCCCTTTCTTTTCAACAGTGCCTCAGCGCCGTAATTCAGGCCGACCATGCCGGTGAGGATGATCACTTCCGGATCGCGGCTCAGGACGAATTCCGACGATATCCTGGGAAAAGTCTGGTTGATCTCCCCTGCGATGTTGGTTCCGCCGGCGATTTCTATCAGATCGTTGATGAAAGATCCCCTCCCGCAGGTGAACAACGGATCAAACCCCGTTTCCACGTATACCCGCGGCCGTGCAAGTTCGGCGGTACTGCGTTTGGCGTCCTTGATGGCTTCCCGCATGCGGGCGAGGAGCTTTTCCGTCTTTTCGCCGGCCGAGAGGCTGTCGCCGATCTGCCTTGTCTTGGAAAAAATCTCCTCCAGTCCCTCCCTGTCGTCAACAACCTTTACGCGCAACCCCATGTTCGACAATTTTTTTGCCACGACCCGCTGCCCGACGAAATCTGTGGCCAAAACCAGGTCGGGTTTGAGGGCCACAATTTTTTCTATGTTCGGTTTTACATATGCTCCGACCCGTTCCACGTTTTTGACTTCATCCAGATAATCCGAGGCGGTCGTCACACCCACGATTTTATCCTGCATGGCCAGTTCGATCAACGTCTCGTCAAAATTGGGCGCCAGGCAGACGATCCGGTCCGGAATTTTGTCGCCGGCAAATGCCTGAGCGCAAATCGTGAGGCAAAGAAAAACGATTGAGTTGATCCTGCGCATTTTTATTCAAAGAATTGTTGACACTGTAGCGCGGGGGCGTAGTCTGTCAATTGAAATTTTGGGATGAATAACATCAAAAAAATATTTTGGAAAACCGGCGGCGCCGAATGGCTCGACTGGCGCTGGCAGATGAACCATCGGCTTGTGTCGGCAGCACAGCTTGCGGAATTATTGTCCACGCCGTCTCAACCGGCGCGGATTGAAAAAATCGCGCAAAAATATCCTTTTTGCGTCACGCCCTATTATTTTTCCCTCTGCCGCGCGCATGACAAGGGCGATCCCATTCTAATGCAGTTTTTGCCTGACGCGCGCGAACTGCGGGGTGCCCAAACAAGGCCGGACCCGCTCGGTGAAAGACGTTTCGAGGCCGTTCCTGGGCTCCTGCACCGCTATCGAAACCGCGCCGTGATCATCGCCGCCGCCGAATGCGCGGTGCGTTGCCGTCATTGCACGCGGAAAAACACGTTGCCTGATTTTTGTGGCCCTGATTTTTGGCGCTCCGCCCGCCCGCAGCGCTTCGCGCAGCGATGCGGGCAGGAGAACGGCAATTTTCCGTCGGTTGGCGGAACTAATTTAAGGTATAGGGATTTCAAAGTTCATGTAGGGCGCGAGCTTGCTCGCCGCCGTTTTGCATCGGATTCGGAACGGCCTTCGCAAGCGAAGGCCCTTCATGGGACGTGGACAACAGTTGCGGCTTTGCCGCCTAACTTAATTTTTCAGCGCCTGTCGGCCATTTTGAAATATCTGCGGCGACATCGGGAAATCCGCGAGGTGATCGTGTCCGGCGGCGATCCCTTGCTGCTGGAGACATCCGTTCTGGATTCTCTCCTGGGGGAACTGCGCGGGATCAAAAGCATCGAGGTCCTGCGCATCGGTACGCGTGCGCCCGTGGTTTTGCCCATGCGCATTGACGCGGAGCTGTGCGCCTGCCTGAAAAGACACCGTCCCCTGTGGGTCAACACGCAGTTCAATCATCCGCGCGAGATTACGCCGGAATCCGAAGACGCCTGCCGTCAGATGCAGGAAGCCGGAGCGCCGGTTTCAAATCAGACGGTTCTCCTTCGCGGCGTGAACGATTCCCTGGCCGTGCTGCGGGAACTTTGCAACGGTTTGCAGCGGATAATGGTGCGGCCTTACTATGTTTTTCTTTGTGACGGGGTGCGGGGTGTTGATCATTTCAGGACCTCGACGGCTGCGGCCGCCGGCCTTGCCGGGCAATTGCGGCGTGAGCTGGGAGGGTTGAGTATGCCGCTTTTTGTGGCGGATATTCCGGGAAGAAAAAGCAAGGTGCCGCTGGAAACGGGTTGAACCATGTCATTTTTCGGCATCACGGCGAATGGTAGAAGTCGATCGTTTTTTTGATTGCCTCGCGCAGGTGGATTGTTTCTTTCAGGCCGAGTTCCGTCCTGGCGCGCCTGGTGTTGGGGACGTATATGTCCGCGGTTCTTGAAGTACCGGGCTTTTTCTCTATGGCAACCGCCTGCCGGGAGCCGCTCAGTTCCGCAACCAGTTCCGCCGTTTCCTCAAGCGTGACGGCGTGTTCGGAACCGACATTGTATTTCTGCATGTTTTCGCCGTGCAGGAGAATGGTCCAGAGCCATATGGCCAGGTCGGAGGTGTACATATAGGAGCGGCGGGTTGCGGCGTCTCCCTTGATTCTGATTTTTCCGTTTGAAAGGGTGTCGCGGATGAAATTGCCGACGGCGAAATGCGCGTCGAGCGGCAGATAGGGGCCCGTGAAGCTGAAGCAGCGCGCTATTTTTGTCTCGAACGCCTCCTGCCTGGCATAGGGAATGGAAAGCGCCTCGGCGGCGCGCATGGCCTCGCCGTAAATTATGTAGCGGTCGTCGAAGTCCGGTCCGCCGCGGTATTCCTCGGGCATGAGTGTCATTTTCCGCGGCTGGCGTCCATAAGCGGCGCCGGAACTGATCAGCAGGAATTTCTGAGCGCCGCACCTTTGCGCGAATTCGAGGACCCTTCTGGCGCCCAACACTATGGTGTCAAAGGCCAGCAGTGGCACCTCCTGGATGAGTTTCAGGCTGGCGTCAACGGCGCCGTGGATTACGTGCGTGAAGCGTCCCTTGGGAAACGCGGTCCGGCGCACGTCGCCGCGCACAAACCGGATGGCGGGATGATAGGCCAGGTGGGGAAACCTTTGCGCGAAACTGTGAGGTCTTCTCGATAGCACGACTATCGTGGCGTCGAGGTCGAACCGGTCGTTTGCCGCCAGAAAACTTTCCAGGAGCCATTTGCCGAAAAATCCGGTTCCGCCCGTGATGAAAACCCTGCTTCCGCGCATTTCCTTCCAAAGGTCGCGCGTGTGACCGAGAATATGTTCTATGTCTTCTTTAGGCAGGCGTTTCATATGAATCGCGTAATGCATATCATATTGCCGACAAACTGTCAAAATTCGTTTTTTACCGGCTGCCGGTGACAAGTTGCAGCGTGGTTGGTTGCGTGAGGATGTCCGGTGGCAAGAGATGCGGCATGGCGGCGCTGGTTGCATAATAGTTCAAGCCGGTGATGTTATTTTGTCATGGGCGGAAGGGACAAGGCGTAGAGCGCTCTGGAACTGGGGTTTTTTAAGGCGGAAACCGTTCTGGTTCTTGCTGACGGCGCAGTCTGGATATGGAATCTGGTCGAGGATCGCTTCAGAGATGTCATGCAACGCGTTGATCTCCATCATGTTCAGCAACACCTCTGGAGTTTGGCCAATGAATTACACGGGCAAGGAACCGCCGCGGCCCAAGAATGGGTGCGTCCTTTCCTGCAATGGCTGGAAAAACGCAAGAATGGAGCGCTGGATGTGATTGATTCCCTTTCCCAATTGCGCCAAACTTTGGAAAACATTACTCAAAATCAACGTCAGGCTATTGAACGGTAAGCCCCCTGTGAACCCAGTAGTTCCATCGACGCCCCATCCTTGTCCGCCGGCATCTGGAACTTCCCACGCTCCAGTCTTGTGCCACAACGCCAGCCCGTCACGATCCCAGTACAGAATCTTCACCCGATTCTGCCTGCGGTTCAGGAATATGAACAGCCCCGGTGAACAGGTTCTCGTTCAATCCCTTTTCAACGCAGAACTGCCGCACTGTCTTCTCGGTCCCCCTCTGCTCACGGATCATCTCCCGCCAGAACTTTTCCTTCTCCGGATCTCGCCGTGCCTTCCGTGCTTCCGCATCCATAACTTTTCTCCTGGTTTATCAGCACGCTTCATGCGCGCTGACGTCGCCAGAAAATATCGCACACACCACGAAAATATGAAACACGGGTTCACAGGGGGCTTACATTTCAAAACCAATGCAAAAAAATGCCAGAGGCAACCTGGCAATGATTGCCAGTCGATAAGGCGCGGGCGTAAGCCCGCAGGTCTTCCCGGGTAAGGTCTAGTCAACCGCCCGGAAGCGCAATGACTCAAACCGAAAGGAGAGAAGGCAGGGGTAGCGAGCCATCTGAATTATTACGCTATAACGGATAACTCGGGAAGGTGCAACTACTCGAAAATTGTAGGCCGCCATAGTATGGCGGCTGGTTGTGCCCGCATGCTATGCGGGCCTACAGGAGGCAATTGGGTTGCACATAGCCCGTTTTGGAGCGAATAAGCGTTAATGCGGGTAGTTGGCGGCGACGAAGTGGACGGCGAAAGTCAGCCTGCCCGCCTTGCCCGAGCGTGGTTGGGCAAGGTCAAGGGCTTGCTTCCTGCGGCGGGAATTAAAGACCCAGTCTGTAAAGCGTGCCCTCGTAAATCGCTTCATAGGCCCCCCCCATGTCCACACCGCTGGAAAACAGTTTCGTTGGCAACCATTCGGAGAAAATCGCACCGCATTAAGTAGCCCGGTTTATCACAACTTAACCAGAACAGCCGACCGCTATCCAAGCCGCCTCGATAAACAAAATAATTACGGCACGGAAATGATCATGCCCCGCGAAATATATTCATACGCGCCCATAGCCAGAAATTATGGAAAACTGTAAATAGTTCCCTGCCATAAAATTGTTTCATACGCGCCCATATCAACGATAATATTTAAAATGCGCGCATTCCCATCCAAATCAACGGCATTGGTCATCCAGTCCTGGTTGGTCCCTGTATTGACGCAGGGCGACCCCATGCGCAGGCGATAATTGCCGCCAGCCAGATCAACCAATCTTGGATCACTCGCAATGTTTCCAGTTCCATCCACCGCCGGAAATACACAGGAAAAATTGAGGCCGGTATTACCGACCGTATTGGTAAAGTTCGCCGCACTCGGTGCCGTGTTGAAATAGATAATATTATTGGTGCCAGCACCGGGAGTCTTGATATAAAGTCCGCCGCCGGAAACTCCGGCATAGTTGGTTACGACCGTGCAGCTTTCCAATATTCCATTGCTGAGATATGCCCCTCCTCCGATATTTGTTACCGCGCGATTCATTGCAATCAGGCAGTTTCTTAATATCACCTGATTGGTTGGAGCAGTACCAGTCCCTGCCCCCCAGATTCCGCCTCCACTATTTGTCGCGATATTGGCCGAAACAACACAATTGGAGATCATAACGCCGCCGAAAGTAAAAATTCCTCCGCCAAGCCCGCCGTAAACTCCCACTGCCTTTGCCGTATTGCCTGTTATAATACATGAATCAATAACCTTATTTGTTCCAATATTCATCCAAATTCCTCCGCCACACGGAGCGACGTTGTTAAAAATCCGGCAGTTTTTTACAACAAGATTAGAAATAACCGAGCTGCCACCAGCGTCTGCCATTATTCCGCCTCCGAGGCCGCTTGCCGAATCCGCAATATTGAATGATATTTCGCAGTCAACTATGGATACGCTGCTTTTCGAGATGTAAATTCCACCGCCTTGATTGAATGCGTAATTTCCCCTGATAATACAATTGGAGACTGTGGAACCGGTCCCGTTTACACGCATTCCGCCGCCATGCCCATAGGGCCAGCTTGGGCAGGTGGATTTGTTGCCGGTTATGAGGCAATTTTTTATATTAATGATGCCGACTAGATCCACGATTCCATTTACGTTGGTTGCAATATAATTTGTAATCGTGAATCCATCAATAATACTACTATCCGCAGCAATGCTCATACAGTTGTTTGTATAAAATTCCTTGTTCCCGTTTATTATCGTCACATCTCGGCCGTTAACGCTTTGCAAAGTCAAAGTCTTCCCGCTGGAAACAGATATCGTATTTGTCATCCAATAAGTCCCGTTCGTCACCAATACCACTCTTGGCGCGGTATTGGTGACGGCGGCATTGACCACGTCAATGATATTTGTCCCTGCCGTGATCCAGTTGGTGTATGGATCGGCCGCCGCCGAATTAGTTGGAACAACATAATGCGTCGCCGCCATGCATTTTGCACTAACCAAGATCATAATTATCGCCAATACACGTTTGACCATAATAACCTCTATCTTCAGAGCATTTTATGCGTTAAATCCTTAAAAATGCGGAAGAACCAGGAAATATCCTGCAATTCGTAAACCCGGGTTTCCAGTCCTTTATATTTATCTTTAATGGTATAATCGGAATAATTCAAGCGTTTTTTTGCGAACAATATTTCTGCCGTTCCATCCCTTTTAAAAAAATCAGGGCTGAGACTAAAATCAACTGTCATAGGCGATTCGGAAATATTGGCACAGATGAGGTAAGTCTTGCCCGCATGCTTTTTAGCCAGGAAATGAATGTTAGGGCTGGAACTTTGCACTGCATGATCCGGCATTTCCTCTCCGCCGGCAAGTATCGGAGTCAGGGCAACGATCTCCTTGTTTAAATCAATAAAGGAATCCCAGAGCTCAACCGACATCGGTTTGCCAAGGAAATATGACATGGCCATCGTTCCATGAATCAGCGCCAGATAGGTCTGGCACCGGTTTTCCATGACGGTCACTTCCCGCGGAAACGACTTGAACGTCAATTGCATCCATTGATGCGCTGGTTTGCCGCATCTTTTTCCGTCATAGGCCATGTCGTCCAGTTCAATCGACCAGTGGGCTAAAACCGAAGAAAGCTCAAGATTTTTCATTGCGGCCATAATGGGATAATAATCCTGACTGAAGATGTCCGTGGCGCCCAATCCCCCATATCCTCCGTAACCTCTTATCCAAAATGAACACTGATTTAAAAACACGGGATGATAAGTATCCAAATTCTTGATATCGTCATGGAGAATCGCAAGGTCTTTTTCGCTTTTCCCGTTTATGTGCCACACGTAATCGCCTGGCTCGTCCTTGAAATACCAAGCTAACAACGAAGGGTGTTCTTTAAACTGCAAAACATGCCTCTGATAAAACGACCTTACCTCGGCCAACGATAAACGGTTGTCAGGGTCAACCCAATGAATTGTCCTTAATCCATTTTCATGGATGCGGTCCACGATAGAAGTAATGGCAGCAGTATTGGTTGTGACGGCAAGAAAGGTAACCGTATTAAATCCGTGTTTGGCAACATCTTTCCATATAAATGGATTCTCAGCCTGGATAACGGTAATATTTTCCACGCCGAAGGACATGGGGATAAAGGGTTTATTCTGAATCAACAGGCATCTGTTTTCCCTGTCTGCTTTTACGCCGTTTGCCATGTCTTTGATTTTCCTCAGACTAAGTTTCTGGTTGGCATTCGTGCTGCCCGAGATGATATTCACATTCAAAACGTAATCGCCCAACGGCAGATTGGCAATATCCAACGGGATTTTCGTCTTGGATTTGGTTACGGAAGCCGTTTTCCGTTCTATCTCCTCACCGTTATTTTTCATGAAGCAAACCTTTATTTCGCTCCGCCGATAAGGTTGCGCAAGTTTTCTGACGATCAAATAAGCCTTTTCCTCATTGGTATAAAAGGACCGGTCCAGAAATACATAATCAGGACTCTCTTCCATGATTTCATGATGTTCCTCAAAACCCGGATTCGGCACCAGGTTGGTTTCCGGTTGATCTGATGCGGTCAGGGAAAAATCATCCCACCAGACGGTTCCTTCGTCATCGTGAAAGCACCAAAAGGCGAGATAGGCCGTGCCCGGAGGGAATTTGTCGTTGGAAATGGAAATCTCAAACTTGCGCCAATCATGGCTGCCGCAAGTTGTAATATTCTTATCCAAAGATAGTTCTTTAATCCATTCTTTGCGTGCGCCCAGAGCCGCCAGCATTATGTTGGCGCTTTTAACGCGATCCGCCTTGATATAACAACTGAACAGATAGTTTGTTGTCTTTTTATTAAACGGGGCGGGAACATCCGCGTTGCTGAATTGTTTTCGCCCTATGCCGCGCGTTTTCAGAGACCACTCTTCGCCATGACACTCCCCCTTGGCCGTCCATACGTTTTCGCTCTGGTAATCCACACGCCAGAATTTCGGATAAACTTTGTCCTTCAGATTTTTTTTGGGATCCATTCTTTTTGTCTCTTTTTTTGTTTCAACATCTCTTAAAGATGTAACAAATTCAGACACATTGCTTCCTTTTTCAAGCTGGGGAGCATTTATCCAAAGGCATCCTTTCCCCAACGCTTCTATTTTTATGCCTGCATTCCTGCCTTCGGGAATGTAACAGATATATCTTTTCCATTTTTTGCCGCTGGTCACTTCCTTACATTGCCCAATAACATCCATTGAAACCGGCATGACGTCGTCAGACTTCAGGTAAACTGAAAAGGTGTATGCGGTTCCCACCGGAAAAACAGGGGCGGCATATTTTACCACAGGGGCGACGTATTTTACCCCCATGCCGGCTTTTTTTTTCAGGGAAATGACTTTGATGCTTCGCGTGTTCGGGACGGCATGCGCCTCGGCCAATTCCCAACCCTGAGGCCACTCGGGAATAAAAATCGGAAGCTTTGCGGACTGCCAGTTATCCGGAATGCCGGGCAAAGTGGTTTTCGTGAAAGCGCTGTTTAACAGAAGATTTATGTCTTCAGCCTGTGACGGTTTTTTAGCGTCCTTTGGATCGTTAATTCCGAGAACTGAAATCACCCCCAAAAACAGAACCAATCCGCTCGCTAAAATAATTTTTCTTTTCATGGATATTTATGTCCTCCAATTAGCATTCAGCGCAATTTACCATTACTTCCAGTTCAAAAAGGTCCGTTTGAACGCCTGAATCCTTTGCCTTTTTAGCCACGAAGAGCGACAACTCATTTTCCCCGCGTTTAACCGTCCGGCCATCATCAAGGTTAATAATATATTGGCAATAAGGGCCGCAAGGAGGATGCGCCCGCCCGCATGTAAAATCCTCTTTTTTTATCCTCCCCCCGGTTATCTCATTATTGTTTATCTTTATTTTTATCTCATCGCCAAAGGCAACATTGGTCAGTTTAAAACAAAGTTTTCCAAAAACTTTATTTTCGGCGCTTATATTTTCGGCGATCTTAAAAGTCACATTCTTCCATGTTCCGTTTTCCGCATCAGCCCCCCAGCTTGGCAACTGGTTAAGATGAGCAAAATATACATGCCTATCCAGCATCTCTTCCTTGCTTTCAACTCTTTCCCCGGGTATATCAGGGAAGATATACCATGCATGATGACGACGTTTGTTTTGAATGGTCTCGGGAGCCCCGATTTCATTCAATATTTCACGCTGGGTGTTTTTGTTCAGGTTATACAAATTAAAAACATAGAGTCCGTCAACATGGCCTTCATAAAAATTCAAGGCCCAGGCGCGATACATGTCCCGGGTCATCTCTCCGGCTTTCGGATCAGACCAAGCGCCAATGCATGGATATATCCCGCAAGGTGTTCCCCGGGCTATTTTTTTGAATTGATCAATCGGCAAGTTCAAATCTCTTTCCCCAAAGGCCACAAATTCCAGCAGGCCTTCTTTTATCCATGTTTCCAGGTCCAGCCCCAGTTCGCGGCACAGCAAAGGGCTATGGGGAACCAACACTGACAGCAGGAACGAATTGTCTTTTCGCATTTTTTTGATCGTTCTCAAAAACTCGGTCATGATTGGGGCGTTTTCCCCTGCTTCAGAGGGCGAAAAGACAAAAGGACCACTCCGGAAGTCAAGTTCCATGCCATCAATGTCATAATTTGTTATCATTTCCTTGATTACCGCCAGGCGTCTTTCTCGTATTTCGGCATACTTATAATCCAACGCGCCGGACATCCCTGTCCGCCAATATTTTTCCGGCATATTCAAACAATGACGGAGCCGGTGCTCTTTCCAGAATCTGCTCGCCAGCATGCCTTCCGGCTCGCGCCAATGATGGACGTCGTTCATCCTGAAACTGCCGAACACTTCCAATCCCGCCTTATGACCGTATTCCACGGCAATACGCAAAGGATCCGTTCCCTGCTCAAAAAGAAGTTTCAAGTTCTTAACGTCGGTTCGGTCGTGAAATCTTGCGGGAACGTCAAGGATGGTTTCCGCAACCTTACTCTGATGCACAAACAGGTCTGTGGTGCCGGAACAAAAACAAAGCGTATCCACGGGTGTCCCGATGATGGCGCCAAAAATCAATTCGGCCATTTTGTCCCGGCTGGCCGGATAGTCAACCATTCGTGGACAATCGAAGCCATCCCAATTGTAGATTAGCCTGCATTTTTTCATTGTTCTATCGTTCTTTGATTTGTTTGGGCCGACAAACATTCCGTACCAATGGAATGTCACTGCACACCGGCTGAAGTGGACGCTGCCGACGGACCGTTCGCGCCATGCTCCACCTCGCTGACGAGACTGTGTCATCCTCATTTGATTCTGAAAGTTTTTTCCGTGGTTATGCCGGTTGCCACGTCGCGTACGCGCATCTTCCATTTCCCCGGTTCGTCATTGAGAGCCAGGGCAATATAGCCGCTGGTTTTGCCGTTTGCGGCAAGCGTATTTTCTGAGTAATGGGGGAGGATTTCTCCTTTTGGAGATATTAGTTCCACGTGCAATACATGCAGCCCTGGTTTTTCCGTACCATCAATTTCAACTTCCGCATTATATTCCAGCTTTGCGCCACGCCTCATCCGAGTGTTAAGGTTTAATTTTATGCCTTTTGTCTTGTAGGGCAACAGCGCGAACAACATGGCCTTTGCCGGCTCAATCTCAATCTTTATCTGATCGGTATATCCAAGGTATTTGCCGAGCCGCGCGTCATAAACATGCTTTTTGCCATACAGGTTCAAAATAACGGGGTTTGCGTTCAATGGTCTGGCCTGCCCCGTTATATAGGCGCGGGTTTCTTCCGGTAATTCCTGGAGGACGCCGAGATAGTATGATTCGTTTTCGCCAAACCAATAAAAACGCACCCCGTCAATTTTCGGTTCAATTTCTGCGTGATTTTTCGTTCCAGCCTTGGTCATAAGCTTCTTGAACAATTCAAGCGCGTCCTGCGCCCCGTCGGATGTCTTGATGCGCACGCCAGTTGCAGGTTTATATTCGGCATAACACTGCGCCAGCGAAAAATTAAGGAGCATCGTCCTGCCTTTTCCGTAAGTGTTGACAATCAGTGCGGGTTTTTCAAGTGTCGGCATTTGACATAACAATCCATTTGCCCGTCCTGCTTCAATTTCGATGGACCAGTCGCACGGCATTTGTTTAAAGGTCTTTGATAAGCCTTGCCAGTCTATTTTTAAATCGCTGTTTGTTGCCGCCGGAGTTTTGGTCTCCTGCTTTACCCCAAACATACTGTCCAGTACGCCCCCTTTCTCATACGGCTTCCCGTGTTCATCCCGCACGCCTGGACGCAGATCCGCAATGGCCGTTCCGCCGTTGCTAACGAAAGCTTCGATTTTTGCCGCTTCCTTTCGCGACAGCGCCTGGACATAAGGGAGCCACAATACCCTAAATGGACCTCTTTCAAGCTCTCCGCCGGCAAGTTGCTCTCTGGAAATTATCCTGAATCGGACGTGGGCATCCTCAAACAGGGGCAGCATCGTGTTCAAAACTTGTTCCATTTTTGGAAAGTTTTCGGTCAAGGTTGAAGCGTGCACGCTTGGTGCGGAATACAATATGGCCGTTTCGGCGTCAGTACGGCCCGCGTGCATCAGGAGTTTGCCCGTCCCTTTTCTGATTTCCTCCAATTCCGCCAAAGTCGCCCTGAAAAAATCGTAGAAGGAGAGATCCGGCGCTACAGTGCTTTCTATCGCGGATGGATTGTTGTTATACACCCAATAACTGTTCGCGCCCATGAATAATACCCGCCATGTGAAATAGCGCTGAAATTCGGCGCAGCGTTGAGAGTTATAGCCTCCGTACCAGCTGAGCCCCAGCAAGGTTCCGGGGCACGCAAAGTCGGCAAATGCCTGCGGGACGAAGCCTCCGGGATTATACGGATTATTCAGGCGCATAACCTGCATGATTTTGTAATAATCCGTAACCAAAGGACTTCTGATCAATTCGCCGCTTCCTTCATAACCAATCCCGGCTCCTGGCGCCGTTTTTTTTATTGTTTCATCGCAATATGAGAATATGCCGGTCCAGCAATCCTCCATGCATCTCCGGAAGTCAGCCCAAAGCGGCTGAAGTTTAATGTCTTTTTTTGCTTCATTCATGGTGATCGGGCGAACTTCGTCAAACGCCGCGTATTGCGTTCCATATTCGAGGTTCATTGCCTGCACCGTCTGATATTCTTTCTCCAGAAATTTATGGAAGAAGGCCGTGCAGGCAGGACAAAAACAAAGTTCGTAATCGCCGGCTGCGAAATGGCACTCATCCCCCATAGAAAATTCGGATGAGGAGGAAAACGGCAAATGCTGCTCCGCGCATTTTGTCAAATCCGCTGCCAGTTGTTTCCGGTATTCAGGATCATTCAGGCACGGTAGGCGCACATGGTCATTTCTGGTTCTGGTGGGAACGTCCGGGGGTTTGTAACCATCGGACTTCCTGTCGAAAATACGCACCGCGTATGGCAGATGGCGCATGTTGAATAGGAACGGTACCTCCGTGAAATATTCGGGGGCAGGCCCATATTGTGTGTCAAGACCGGCTTTGGCCAATTCGGAGAACAATTGGTAAATGGGGTATGAGCGGTTGCTTCTCTGCCATCCGATCAGGCGGATATCGTCTTTTAGCGGGAGGTCGGAAATCGAGAATGTCTGTACCTTTTGGTCCAAGAGCTCGTTTTCTTTCCAGAGTTCCAAATTCAAGTTTTGCAAGATTGTTATGGAAGGACTTCCTGCCAGTTCAAAGTTGACTTCACGCGTTGAGTTGCTTCGGACACTCGGCAGATCCATCCGTGCTTCCGCCGTCCGCCGGCCATATGTATCCTCCAGGGAACACGCAAGGACAAGCCCATCCGCATCTTTCAGAGACTTGATTTTGATTTTTCCCGTCACCTTTTCGTCGCGCCGGAAATCTTTCCGCATATCAATCGCCTCAATTGCCGGATCGCCGGTTAATTTCACGAAAGACGACCCGAACGTCAAAACTTTTTCGCCTTCTTTCACCCATACGTCCGCGAAATAACGGCCAGCGGAGACGCGCGGGATTTCAAAACTCACCGGCGTTTTGTCCGATGAAAGTGAGGTTTCTTTTTTCCGGCTGGCCATGATCTGGTTGTCGTCGTTTCGGAGGATGAACTCGCAGGTCACCTTCTTGTTCGCGGGGCCTGCGAGGAAGTATTCCATAAGTGGGGGATTGGAGCGGGAGGCGCACACGTAATCATGGCCGGTGATGCGCGTCTTCATGCGTCCTGTCGCAAAGCGCATTAAATGGATGATCCATGCCAGATAATAATCATATTCTACAAGTTTGGGTCGTAAAGAATTGTTAGCGATTGGCAAGGGCGTCAGCACCTGTTGCACTTGCAACGCATGCGACCCCGGAGGAAGTTGGAATCCTTTCAACGTCAGGATCTTTCCCTTGCCGAATACGGAATAATCTACTGTGGCGTCAAGCCAGGTTGCGGTATCCTTATAACCTGCAAAGGCCGGAAGGCCCTTATAAGGAATCAAAGCCTGCAAATCCAGTTTTTCTTTCTTTGCCGTGGCCTGTTTGAAGTCGTCATTGGAATTGGCCAGAAATCCAATCAAAGGGACGCCTTCTTTCACCTTCTTCAAAAGTTTGGCCTGAATGGTCAGCGGCAATATGGTCCACTGCACGTTTCCGATAACAATCAGATCGTATGATTTTTCCAGTTTTTCCGCGAGGTCGGCCGTGAGCGTCTCTTTATCGTGGGCGCGGTCCGTGTCGAATTTCCAAGCTGGATCGGCCGCGAAACTATCCGAAATGCTGACGGGGAAAACCGTATATTGCATTTCCATGCGTTGGGCCAGTTCCACCACTTCGCGCATTCCCCATCGGTTGACTATGAAGAGGACGCGCAACGGCCCCTGGGCGTCGGGTTTGGCCCATTTGACGTGCGGTGATACAACCTCCTCCGTGGGCGACCAGTATTTTGGGTCGTAGTCAGGCACAGCCGCCCGGAGGTTCATTGTTGCGGCCATTAGAATGGTTATCTTTATCAGCCAGTTTTTCATTTTTCTTTCCTTTCACGTTTTGAGCGCCGAAACCTCCGGTCTTGAAATTTCACACCCGCCCCCGGTCTTGAGCTCAAGAAAGTTCTGCGTTTCGTACAAAATGAACCCCGCGAATCGGCCGTCCCGGCGGACGCGTTGAAATTCTTCTTCGGCGGCGCCCGGTTTCATATGGGCGACATAACGATTCACGGTCAACGGGATTCCCTTGCGCTGACAGCGTTCAATCAATTCCCGGGCAACCGGATCGTTGAATATGCAATCAAAGGGCAGGGCGAAGAAACGCAGGACGGCCTCGTCGGTTAATCCGTTATCAAGCCAGCTCTGCCATTGGAAGTTCAGGTTGGCCGGATACGCCAGCCGCCGGTGCCGCGGCGGTTCGGGCCGATACCAGTCAATTTGAAAATGAATCCGCATTTTCTTGCCCCGTTTATTGATTGCTGTCTTTGCCCTGGATAAGAACTCCGAGTAGGCATTGCCGCGCACTTCCGCTATCGTTTGCAGGTCAATTTGTCCGCGTTGACGGCATTTTTCAAGGACGACTTCATTGAAGCCATATTCCTCCGGATGATTCGTGTGCGTGCTGTGGTTTTCTTCGCGAAAATCAATCCCGTCCACGCCGCTGTCTAAAATCCCATCAATACATCTCATCCAAAATGCCTGTACTCGTGGTTCTGTTTCGCAAAGCGCCCCCGGTAAATACTCGTTGCGACCCCGCGTAAACGCCACAATTCCTTTTTGTCCACTTCCGTTGGGATCATCCATTCGCATTAATTGTCCCCCATAGCCCAGGTCAAACATCAACCCCCAGTTTCTGAAATCAATTTTGTCTTGAGACCAAATCGTTGCTCCCGAGGCAATGACGCCGGTGATCTCCCGTCCGTTTGCATCAAAGGCCGACAGCATCTCCGTATCCGTGTTTTCAAAATCCGCCGGTCCTTCCGTAAAATCCGTTGTTACCAGGACATACCGATCCCGGATATTTAATCCATCCAATAGCAGCACGCGCTGTGGATCGCCTTTGCGCGCCAGAAGTTTTTCACTGAAAAGATCATGCACATCGCGCGGACAGGGTTTGATCGTCTCCGTCAGGTTGAAGGGAACATCCAGGGGGCGATACCGGTAGTTCAAGTCGCTGACCCAGATTTGCAGATGTTCGCGCGTGATCCGCGTCGGGGCATCATTGAGTTTTCTTAATGCCAGACTGCAAATCGGCGTGTGTTGAATATCCGCAGGCAGATCATCGGTTCGCCTCCGAATCCGCAGATCAGGATGGTCCACGACGAACGGATCAATCCATGTCAGGCGTCCTCCCAGTTGGCTCAAACGGCCGTATACCATGGCCTCATAGGAACCTTCCGGGAACGCCGCCGCCGGACCGGTTTCATAAGGTTTGAAGTAACCATATATCTCCAATCCATGCCGATGCGCGGCCTGGACGGCCGCCTTCAGGGGATTCTGCTCCAGCCCATGATATGTTCGCGCGTAGTTTTGAAAGCGCGGTTCATGCTCCGGAATGAGAAAGCCGCCGTGCCCATCGCCGTACACCTCCCAGCTTATGCGCCGGACGCCGCACTCAACCAGTCTCCGCATCATGGCGTCTATATGCGCGGCCGTAACCGGTTCCGGCGCAAAAAGCGCGTCATCCGGAAAATCCGAGAACGCTTCCAACGCAAAGTCAGGCCGAATAGTCATGGTCATCCTCCTTTCGTAAATTCAATGTTACCGCAAATTTTCCAACACCCTCTGATAACTGGACTTCATGAGGGATACATTTCATCCTGAAGACGATGCCACAATTCCATCGTCTTGGCCGGCTCAGGCCAATGCTCCCTTTCGCCATAGGCGTAAAGGATGGCCCGATTTCGATCCGGCCCGCAAATCCCAACCCCACGACGAAGATATTCCTCGATCGGTTCATTGGTTTTTCGATCCCATCCTCCGTAATAAAACTTGCCGTGCGCACTCAACTGATGGGCGGCTTCGCCGATATCCCATAATTCCGGCTGTCCAAAATTGATGCATGTCAGATGTTCGGCACGGCAAAGAAATTCGAAGTGTTTGGGATAATAACCACAAGAATGGTGATAGCCGCCGGAGAATTCCCGGCAGAGTCTTTCCGTGCAGGGTTGAACAAACTCCTTATACATCTCCGGCGACATCATGACCATGCTGTCAGAGCCGATTTTCACCCCGCCGCGGGCCAAATATAGCGGGCCAATTTCGGCTGTGCCCAGGGATTCGCCAAGCACTTCTTTATACAGTTTGACCAGACGGATGATCACGTCGGTGATTTTAGCCATCAGGACATGAATCTTATCCGGTTCATCGTGAAGCAAAAGCCATAGATCTGCCCCCAGCATGGCATCAATGATATTGAAAGGTCCCATGGCGATGGGACAGCCGATCTTGACGCCCGGCACGATGTTTTCCTTAAAAAAGCGAAGGTGTTCAAGCACTAAAGGTACCTGGCCGGAACCAGCCAAGTCGGCCACATCCGAATTGATCGCACGATCCAAGCTGATCGGTTTGGGAAACCAAGCGCATCCTTGATCATTGATCTCGTATTCCACGCCAAAACAGGTCAACACGGAAGAGATCAGGGTCACGCGTATGCTCAACTGCGCATCGCTGGGCGCGCGGGCCCAGCTCAGGATACCCCACAACACTTCGTAGAGCATTTTTGCCGGCGACTGGACTTGCTCAATCATCGGGTAATGCGGATAATCGGCGATCTCAGGAATCACGAGTCCACCGTCGAGAAAATGCTCGGCATTGATTAGAGAAAGATCCTCGGGAAACATCGGAAGAGCATGCGTACGATACCCTAAAAGCAAGGGAGCATAATCGGGCTTCCTTCCCTCGGCCACCGCCTGTTGCCGCCCTCTGCCCTGCTCCAGCCTTTGAAAATTGACGGCCTCTGTGAGCAAATCTTTAATTGTTTCAAGGGGAACGGCGCTCATCTGATAAATTCCTTTTGTGGTTGTTGTCTTTTTGTCAAACGTACAATCGCCGGTAATGTTCATCAAAAATACTGGATTGTTTTGGAGAAAATATCGGCCTGGCGGTCGGCTTCAGCGGTGTCGAAATAGTTGGTTTTCAACTGGATGATTCGGGGTTGGATTTTTTCCCAGATCGGGCACATGCCGCGTTCGTAGCGCGGCAGTTTGCCGGCAAAGTGGGGGAAGCGCTCCGGGGTTTCATCCACCATTTTATTCAAATTGGCATAAATCGGTTCAAGATGCGCGGGCTGGTAGGCGGCATAAAATCCGTCCCCGCCCAGTTCCACAAATTTTGCCAGGAAATCCGCCCAGACAATGTCCGGACGTGTGATCCTGGCCGCATAGTTCCAATACGCGTTCACATATCCTTCCGGATTCTTCTGCGGCACGATCCATTTGCATTGCCGGACAACCCGGTCAAAAGCCATGGCGCTGTAAATCCGCATTTCAGATAATTCATCAAGCCGTTCCAGTTCGGCCAAGGCCACGGCGCAGGCGACTTCCGGCAAACGCTGGTTCCAGCCAATGCTGTCGTGTCTTTGATAATCAGGCTGACAGCGTAACTGTTCCGAAATCACGTTATGCCCCGGCTTCAAGGTCAAATCCTTGAAACCGGCCGTGGCCGCTTTTCTAGCCGCAAGGGCAAGCTTGTCGTCGGAACAAATCAGGATACCGCCATCGCCGCAGGTCAATGTTTTTGAAGCCTGGAAACTGAAGCTGGCAAAGTGGCCGATGGAACCGGCAATGCGTCCTTTATAATATCCCAGCGCGCATTGGGCATTGTCCTCAATGACCACCAGATTATGTTCCTTTGCCAGTTGCATGATCGGATCCAGGTCGGCCGGCAGGCCGCAGATCGAAACCGGAATGATCGCCCGCGTGCGCGGGGTTATGTGTTTGCGGATGGCTTCCACGCTTATGGTCCAGGTGTCCGGATCAACATCCACGATAATGGGGACGGCGTTGCAATGCAGTACCGCCGCTGATGTCGAAAACACGGTAAAGGCCGGGACAATGACCTCGTCGCCCACGCCGACTCCGGCGCCCATCAGGGCGCTTTGCATGGTGGCCGTGCCGTTGCAATGGGCAATGCCGTATTTCTGTCCGAACCGTTGGGCAAATTGCCGTTCGAGCCGGGAGGTCATGCCGACCGAATGGGCGTTATGGAACCCGAAATCGAGAACTTGTTTGACATATTCATAGGCCTTTGGAGAAACACGCGGAATTTTTTTCTGTGATTTTGTCATGACTTCCTTTCTTGACCAAAGCGGGCTTAATGCCCGCAACCCAAAATTAATGAAAGAACAACCACGGAGGCACCGAGGCACGGAGGGAAAACAAAAGGAGGGTTTGTCAAATTTGAGATTAGCGTTCCGCTTCTCCCAAATTTGACAAACTCGGCTGTTTTTTGGAGAAAAACAGGAGATTCGATTAATGCAATCATCTCCATCCATTCTCCAAAGACAAGTCGTTGCTTGAAATCGGGTTTTGCGTCCGGCAAAACTTGATTTCAAGCAATCTCTTCTCCGTGTCTCCCTCCACCTACGTGGTGAATCCTTTTCTTGTTTTTTATCGTGGTACTGAATGTTTAAGGTACTATGTGCCTTCTGCCTTTGTTCCTTTGTGCCTTTTTTTTGGTCAAATCGCGGTCCAGCCGCCGTCTATTACCAGGTTTATGCCCGTGATATAGGCGCCGGCATCCGACGCCAGCAGGACGATCGCGCCTTTGATGTCATTGGAATTGGCCATCCTGCCCAAAAGGGTTTTGGCGCAATAATTGGATAAAAACGGCTCGGTATGATTCCAGAACATTCCGCCGGGGCTGACGGAATTGACCCGCACTCCGGCCTTGGCGTAGTATGAAGCCAAATATTTCGTGTACATGATCATCCCGCCTTTTGTATAGGGATAGTCCGGCTCCGTGAAGATATTGGTTCCCTCGTAAATTTTCATGTCCGGCGCCACTATGCCGTAATGCGACGCAATGTTGATTATGCTTCCGCCGCCTTTTTTTGCCATGGCGTTCCCGAATTCCCGGCACATGATGAACAGTCCGCGCGCGTTGGCGGCCATGGATTCATCCCACTTGGAAACGTCATCCTTGTAATGCTTTTTCATGGGCCGGTAAACGGCGCAATTCACCAGAATTTCCACCGGACCGATTTTTTGTTGAATGCGCGCATTGAGCTCCTTCACCGATTTTTCGTCCGCCTGATTCAATGTTTCGCCGTAAACCTTCAAGCCGTCCTTTTGCATCTCCTCCGCCGCAAGTTTGCATTTGTCCTCATCCCTTGAGGCGATTACGACCGTTGCCCCGGCTTCGCCGAGCGCGGCGGCGATCGGCCGGCCGTATTTGCCCGCGCCGCCCGAAACCAAGGCAACCCTGCCCGTTAAATCGAATAATTTTTTAATATGCATTTTGTTCCTTTCCAGCGCGGGCCATGCCCTGCAACCTAATAGTTTTACCGATCATGCTGATTGACACAGATAAAATAAGTCTCACCATGGAGACACTGAGGCACGGAGATATAGATTCTCCTCTCGTGTTCTCTTCCGGCCAATCGTTGCGTTCATTTGGCGCAGGGCGTTCCGCCCTGGCCAAATGAACGCAACACTCCTGTTGGGAGATGAAAGAGATCAAGGCGACTGATCATTCTCTGTGTCTCTGCGACCTCCGTGGTGAATCCCCTCTTGCTTCAGCATATTCTTGTTTTTTAGCTGTTCCACGCGGATGCGGTGCTATATATATTTTTTGTCCATCTTGTTCGCGCGACGTTTCTCCGGCGATGATGATTTTCGCGATTTTGACGATCTCCTCCAACGGGATCGGTTGAATCCCTGTCCTGGGTCCAGATATGGGTGATTTTGGCGTCCGCGATAAAGACGCGGTTGCGATGCTCCCGCGGCAGATATTGTTTTATCATCTGGAAGGGGCATCCCTTCATCAATTCCGATTCATCGAAGCCGTTGAATATGGCCGAATAGGAATACGGATGCCCATTGCCTTCATTGAGACCGATTATGCCTAACCTGATCATTTTGGGGTCATTTCCAGGACATATTTGAAGTACGATTCGAGATGCCGCCGCATGGTTTCGTGGAAACATTTCGCGGTGCCGTGTTCCAGAGCCTTAAGCAAATCTTTGTGCGTTGGGGCCGATTTGTTGCGCAACCATTGTTGGCCGTGTCTATGCAGGATGAAAAAGAAGGAGGATATTATATTGTGAAGACGGTTGATAGGTTGATTTCTCGTGATTTGAAAGAGCCTGTGGTGGAAGGCGGTATCCAGTTCGTCCTCAAGAACTATGTCGTCGCCCATGTCCCGTTCCCTGGCGACAATGACTTTTAAAGCCTGCATGTCTGCGGGAGTTTTACGGGCAAAGATCAGGTCGGTCAGGCCAAGTTCGAGCACGAGGCGGAACTCGAAGAGGTCTTTCTCCGACTTTTTATCGAGAACACCCATCTCTGCTATGCGTTCCAGTCCCGCGAAAATATCAGGGGTGGTGAGAATCATGCCGCGCCTCTTTCTTGATTCCACGATGCCCAGCATGCGGAGGCGACTGAGGGCCTCCCGCACCACGTTACGCGTGACGCCGAACATCTGCGCAAATTCCTTTTCCTTGGGCAGAGCGTCGCCGTTTTTCAGGCCGTTGGCGCGGATGTGGCGCCGGATGCGGCTTTCCACGTCCTCGACCAGGTTTTTTGTTTCGGCTGACGCCGCCGGCCCGAATTTTGCATGACGATCCGTTTTCATGGAAAAATATGTACTACATATTTAGATCGACGTCAAGAAAAAAATAAACCGCAAGGGAAATATTGTTATGGAAGCGGCGGACCGCCGTGGTGTTGTGTTGGCAGAGGGGCTTTTCGCGGGTGATTTGTCAGCGGCTGATTGCCGTGAAAGGCTGGGCCGCGTTGGCCGGCAAAAGCCGCGCGAAGCCGGCGATCCGAGGAACTTTCCGCGCGTCGGGTAACAGGCGGCCCGATGCGTTTTGCGGCTGCCCGGCGCGCCTGGCGGCTTTCCTGCCATTCTTGCCATTTCCATGCGGTTTTAAGATTGTTTTTTGAGTTCATTGGCAACTCCCGTACGCAACTGCCTGGTTTCTTTCAATACATCAAATGACGGCGATACGGCCAGTTTTTCCACCTCGTTCCAATCGATGGAAGTCGTTCCCAGCAGACAGGCGGCCATGAGTTTTTTTGCAACATCGAGCGCTTGTGGATCAGGCCGGGGATAAAACGCCATAAGAATGCGTTCAACCAATACAAGTTCCGCCGGGACAATGTTGATCGCCCCGCAAGGCGTCTCAAGCGTGCGGCATGGGGTGGTGGCCTCGTTTTCCAACAACCCAAGGATATCGACGTATAATCCGACCACTTTCCAACTGCGCGGACCGCCAGTTCCGCCAAGCTGTCCGATCAGATTTTGTGCCGTTCGCAAGGGGATGGGGGCAAGATTGCGCCGGCACATGTCAATGTCGCCCGACATATAGGCGCCCTCCGTATAGAATTCCACGGCCGACCCGCCAACTACGACGAGATCCCATCCTGCTTCGCGGAAGACGCGCGTAATCAATCCGGATAGTTTCAACGCTTTCTCCAGCAAGTCCGATGTCGTTAAAATATCGTTGATTTCAGATGTGACGTCTTTTTTCATAAATGACATTAAGTTACGCTTATTCTATCGTCATGCGTTCGAATAATCAATGTCCAATTATCTCTGGATGGCGTTTCGGATGATTTCGAGTGTTTCGCTGCCGAATTGGCGGGCTTTGACCGGTCCGATTCCCGTGACAAGCTGCAGTTCCTCCGGCGTGCGCGGCAGAAGAAGGGCCAATTGCTTGAGCGTCGAATCCGGATAAACAATATACGCCGGAACGCCTCCCATGGCCGCCGCTTTTTGCCGTCGCCATTCTTTCAGGCATTCGAACACCTTTGCGGACTGCCCGTTGTCCGGGAAATCTTCCGGAACCGCATCCGCGTTTTTTTTGCGCGTTTTGCCGCGGGCTGTTCCGTTTTTTATGGGCTTCCGGGAAGGCATGGTCAGCGGAACATTTTTCTTGCCGCGCGCCACTTCATAACCCAGCGGCGTCAATGTGATGATCGGATATTTTTCACCGTTGACTGCTATGCAGTCTGCGGCAATAAGAGCATCAATCAGGTTCCAAGTGAAGTCCGCCCCCTCATTCGCCAGCAGACCGTAGGTGGATTGGCGGTCCAGGCCGGCTTCCAGCACTTCCCTGGCGCGGGATCCCACCAGCGTCTGAGTGACGCGTCCGCGTCCGAAACGTCCCTTAAGGCGAGCCACGCAGCAGAGCACTTTTTGAATAATGATCGTTTCCTCCTCGGTGGGGAGGCGCGTTTCTTCGCGTTTGGCGTGGCGCGCGAGGCAAAGGTCGCAACGGCCGCAGACGCGGTGGCGCTCGGCATCGGTGTCGCCAAAATAGTTCAGGATGTAATGTTGCCGGCAGTCGGGGGAGTCGGCATAATCGATCATGCGCCGCAACTTCAGATCGTCGCGTTCACGCTTGGCATCCAGCCGTTCATAATCTATCTCAAGACTTTTCAGAGGTTTGACCGGGGTGATAAGGGCGGTGGTATAAATCCGTTTCCCCGGAGCGTAACCGCGGCTGATGAATCCGGCGCGTTCAAGAAGGTGCAAAGCCGAGGCAACCGTCATGTCATTATGTCCGGCAAGCATGGTTTTCTTGGCGATCTCCGAAATCGGCATTTGAATGGGCCCGGTTTCGCACAGGCGCATAATGGTTTTATAAGTGTCGGCGATGACGGCGCGGGTGGGATTGGAGCCCTCGATGAAAAATTCCTGCGTGCGGGTGTCCGCATAGTTGAAGAGCAACTCGCATTGCGCCGGTTCGCCGTCGCGGCCAGCCCGTCCGGCTTCCTGGTAATACGCTTCCACGCTGCCGGGAATGTCATAGTGCAGGATGAAGCGCAGATCGGCGCGGTCAATGCCCATGCCGAAGGCGTTGGTGGCCACCGCCACCGGAACAGTTCCGCTCATAAACCTGGTTTGGGCGCGGGTGCGTTCATCATCGGTCAGGCCGCCGTGGTAGGCGACGCATTTGACGCCCAGCTCGCGCAATTCCCTGGAACACCGTTCGACGTTTTTGCGCGTGGCGCAATACACGATTCCGGTTTTCCAGGCGTGTATGGCCGAAAGCATGCGTTCGGTTTTTTCGCGTTTGTTCCGGACGGGGGTGACAATAAAGGCCAGATTGTGCCGGGCGAATCCGGTCACGAATATATTGGGCGGGCGGCGTCCGGACTGTTCCAGCGCCAGTTGCGCGATGATGTCGGCGCGCACTTCCGGCGTCGCCGTGGCGGTCAGGGCGATCACCGGCGGCCGCCCCATGGCGTTGAGCGCGTGTTTTAAGCGAAGATAATCAGGACGAAAATCGTGCCCCCACTGCGAAATGCAATGCGCCTCGTCAACGGCGAACCGGGCGATCCGGAGCGGAGCTGTCGCGGCGACAAAACGCGCGCTCTTGAAACGTTCCGGCGCGATATACACCAGCCGGAACTCGCCGCGAATCATGCGCGCGATGCGGTCGGACTGTTCAGAGTCTTTTAGCGACGAATTGATGAAGGCCGCCGGGATGCCGCGGGAGGAGAGTCTCTCCACTTGGTCCTTCATCAAGGCGATCAGCGGCGAGACCACTATCGTGATGCCGTCCAGCAACAGCGCCGGAAGCTGATAACAGAGCGATTTTCCTCCGCCGGTCGGCAGTACCACCAGGGTGTCGTTGCCGTCGAGTACCGAGCGGATAACCTGTTCCTGACCATCCAGGAACTTTCTGAAGCCGAAATGGCGTTCCAGGGCGGATTGCGGCGTAAGTCCGTTTTGCATGGGGCAAGCCAATTCACCTGCCATATTCAAATTCATAATCCAAATAGTGCTGTTTTATGAAATTTTTATCAAGAATATAGATTCTGTCGCATGTTGGACCGAGGCGTCGTTTCAAAGGCTTGTTTATCTGTGGCAATAGTGTTATTTTGTGGCCTTGTGTTATGAATGATTTGACGATAGTCGTTTTGCGGATACTGGCCATGTTCCTGGTGATGGCCATCGGCTGGTTTGCGCGCTGGAAAGGATATCTCAAGGAAAATATCGGCCAGACCATGAGCCGGCTCCTGGTGGACTTGATCTTTCCCGCCCTGGTTTTTACCCAGATGCTGAAAACCGTCACTCCGGCCGTCATCCGCGCCGGCTGGTATATTCCCTTGCTGGGAGTGGGCCTCATGGTTGTGGCGCAAATCGTGGCGTGGATTTTTATGCCGTTTTTCTGCGGCCGGGACAAAAAAAACACGGCGGTTTTCCTGGTGGCAATGCCGAACTGGATTTATCTGCCGCTGCCGATAGTGCAGGGGCTGTTCGGCGCAGCCGGCGTGAGCGACATCCTGCTGTACAACGTCGGATTCCAATTCGCGCTCTGGTCGATCGGCGTCTGGACGCTGCGGCCTACTGTTCCGGACATCAGGTCGTTGAAAGGCTTGTGTTTGAATCCCGGTCTTCTGGCGACCGCGGCCGGCATTTTGCTGGCCTTGGTCTGGCCTGATGCGGCCAGGCTTGTTGCCGACCGGCCCTTTTCCTTCTTTCTTCTCCCTATTTCTTCCGTATTTCAGGCCCTGGACATGCTGGGCAGCCTGACCATTCCGCTTTCGCTCCTGATCACCGGCGTTCAGCTTGGCTGTCTGGATTTGTCCGACTATTTTCCTTCGCGGAAAGTGGTGGGCGTGCTTTTGGCCAGGCTCATTTTGGCGCCTCTGCTGACGGTATTGCTGTTTCAGGCGTTTGCGCGGCTTGGGATAAGGCTTGGCGAAGTATCCCGGATGACCGGCTACCTGATTGCGGCCATGCCGGTGGCTATAAGCTGCAGCATTGTGGCCGAGCGTTTCGAGGGTGACGCCGCCCTGGCCGCCAAATCCATATTTTATTCGACCCTGTTTAGCGTTGTCACCGTTCCGGTCTTTTATTTTCTGGTCAGATATTTCAATCTGTAGGGTGTCAGTCTGCGCTCAACTCAAGGCAGCGTTTGCGGTAATAGAGGTAGTTTTGGTAGCTGGTTTCCTCGGGAACGCCGTGGTCGCAGGTCGGAATATATCCGCCGCGTTTGCGCATGGCCGGCAGAACGTATTCAAGGTGCCTGTCTATGGCCGGGGGACCCTGGGCGATGATGCGCTTGTCTATCCCTCCGGACATGACCAAGTTGGGGTATTTCTTTCCGATTTCCACCACGTCGCATCCGCTTGCCACTTCAAAGGGGCTCATCACGTCCATCCCGATCCCGCATTGATACAGCGGAATGACAGGCTCCGCAAGACCATCGGTGGCTACCTGAACATATAAATGGCGTGCCTTATCCATTTGCCTTGATTTAAGATTTGCAATGGCCTGTTGGTAGTAGGGAAAAAGAAACTCTTTTATCATGTCCGGGGAAATCAAAGGACCATGGTTAAAACAAATGTCCTCATCAAAAAGCATTTCATCGATTGTCACGAATTGCTGGTGTTTTGCAATTACGGCATCAGCCAGAACAAGCCATGCCTGCATGCAGTCGTGAATCAGTTCCGGCATGTCATAAAAGGTATACAACAGCCGTTCCGGGCCGATCAGACTGCGCAGGTACATGTATGCGCCGATCACATACTGGGTGACCATCAGTCCCCGTCCGGCGTCCGCCGCGATTTTTCCGCAGCGTTCCTCCAGGTCGGCGTATCTTTCCGGTGACAGGGGATTCAGCCGCCATTTGACGTTCTCCTCCCAGGTTTTTTTGTCCTTTACCGGGTGTTCCAAATATTCCGGCATGAACCCGGAACGTCGTCCCTTGAAGAAAAGCACGTGCCTGCCGGCCTCATCCTGCACTACCTCGCATTCCCCGCGGTCTTCAAGGGTGCATGTTTCAAATGCCGGGACAAAAGCCGCTTCGCATCCGCCGAGTTGCCCGATGTAAACTTTGCCTTCAGGGTCAAAATGGAAGAGATTTTCCCGGGGAACATCCTGAGGCATGCCTTCCTTTTTCCAGCGTTCAAGGGAATAAAACCCGAATTCTCTCTGCACGAACGGAAGGTTGGGAGTAATGGCATAGGTGTCCCGCCATTTTTTCGCGGCGTTTTCCATTCTCTCATGCGGTACCATGCCGTGGATTCCGTCGGGAATGACCCGTTCCTGCGCTTTTTTGCACATTGAAAAGTTCTCCTTGTTTTATTGCAAGGTTATCCGAATGTTCCTGAAAATAAAATGGACAAAACGGCATAATTCATATACATTTCGGAAAGATGAAAAGAGATGCATGCTCCTGGACCGATTTGGCGGGCGAGACGGCCAGCCTTGCGTTGAGGGTGATTTGGGATGTCTCCGCGGATGCCGGCTACGACGTGGTGCGCAGCCGCCCGGCGGTCGGACCGCAGTTGATTGCCGTCCGGACGCTTCGCGGCTGCGGCAGATTGTATCTGTCCGGTCATTCCCAGCCGCTCGGCCTTCATGCGAATTCATTCGTGATCGTGGAGAATTCCGCCATCAGCCGTTATCATGCTTTGCGCGTGCCCTGGGAATTCTGGTGGTTTGAGTTCACGTTGGACGGCACGATCGGCATTCCCCTGCAGGAAGTCATGACCGTGAAGGCGCATCCGGAAGACAGGCGTTCTTTCCGCTGCCTTTTTGCTGGTCTGCATGCGAACGATGTGGAACGGCAGCGCCTGGTGTCGGCCTCTTTCGCCGTTCTTCTCTATCGCTGGCTTTCGCAATCAAGGCGTAAAATGCGCCTCTGGCCACATCAAGCGCAGATAGAGCAGGCCATCCGGCGGATGCATATGAGTTTGGAACGGCCGCTGGACATGCGGGAACTGGCCTCCGGCTCCGGCATGAGCGACCGCCTTTTCCGGGCGTGTTTCCGGCGCGCCACCGGACAGTCCCCGAAACACTTTTACAACAATTTGCGGCTGCGCCTGGGAACCGAACTGATGCGCTTGGAAGGTTTGAGCGTCAAGGAAACCGCCGACCGGCTTGGCTTTTCAAGTCCCTTTCATTTCGACAGGGAATTCAAGAAACATTTCGGAATGAGCCCGTCGGAAATGCGCTTGCGTTCTTCCGTGCGGCGGCGGTGATTGAGCCTGCCGCATACGCGTAAACCCGTCTTGTCGGGCGGCCCTAAAAAACGTGCTGGAACATGCGCATGATCAGGGGGCCGAGCAGGATCAGGAAAACGACGGGGAAAATAAAGACCACCAGCGGGAAAAGCATTTTGACCGGCGCCTCGTTGGCCAGTTTTTCCGCCAGCATGAAACGCTTGGACCTGATTTCTCCGGACTGGATCCGGAGAACCGGGCCGATGCTTACGCCCATTTCGTCGGCCTGGGCCAGTGCATTGGCGAACGACGTGATGTCCGGCTGCCGTATGCGTGCTGCCATGCTTTGCAGCGCCTGGCGCCTTGTCTTTCCGAGTTGAATTTCAAACAACATGCGCGAAAATTCCTCTGCGATGGCATCGGGCGAGCGTTTTTCAACGATATTTTTTAGCGCCGTCATGAAATCCAGTCCGGCCTCTATCGAGAGGGTCAGAAGATCTATGACGAACGGCAGGGCTTTCATTATCTGCCTGTGGCGTTCGGCAATGGCGCGTTTCAGCCATTGCGCGGGATAAACGGCGAACCATAGTTCGACGGCGGCCGCAAAAATCAAGGCATGGGATCCGGCGTGTCCGGAAATCCGGTGCTGGGCCAGCGCAAATAGCGAGCCGATCAACGCGGCTAGTATGGGGCCGACCAGCAGGGGCGACAAAACGCGCATAGCCAGGAAATCCTCAGGCGAGAGCAAATCGTCGAACCCGCATGAAACGATCATCGCAAAGGTTTTATCGCGCAGTTTTTTAAATTGCGGTTTTTTGAAGTAGGCCGATAATGCCGGGGTAAATGGCAGCAGCGCCCGGAAGAGAAGAGGCAGACGGCGCTCCTGACGCCGGCCGTCGGCCAGCGTTATATAAGTAATGGCCGTGGCGCTTTTCAGAATATACCAGACCAGTCCGGACGCAAAAACGGCTGCCAGCAGGGCGATGCCGAATTCGATGATAGTATATAGCATATTCAAATATCTATATTGATTATTTTCCTGATCAATAAGGCCCCGGCCGCTTCAAGAAAGACCGCGATGATTGCGATGACGATTCCGGCCGGGGAAAGGAAAAACGACACGATCATTTTCGGGTCCATGACAAACATGGCAGCGGCCAGGATGACCGGCATTATGCCCACCACGATCCCCTGCAGGCGGCCCTGGGAGGTGAGGGCGGATATGCGTTTCTGGATTTTCATGCGCTCCCTGATCACGGCTGATATCTTGTCGAACACCTCCGTCAGGTTGCCGCCGGTCTGCCGTGCGATTTCAATGGCGCGGATCATAAGGGTGAGGTCGTCGCTTCCGATGCGCCGCTCCAGGTTCGCCAGCGCTTCCTCGAATTTAACGCCCAGTCTCATTTCCTGAAGAAAGAGGTTGAATTCCTGTGAAATCGGCTGTCGGTTCTGGCGGACGATGTGTTCGAACGCCTGCATTATGCTTGAGCCGGAACGCAGAGCGTTGCTCATGGTCATGAGCGCATCCACCAGTTGTTCGTTGAATTGTTCCCTACGCCGCCGTTTTGTCATGGCGAGATGCCAGCGCGGCAGATTGAGCATTATGACGCCGGCCAGGCCGCCGCTCAACACCCCTTTGATGAAGCCGGCCGCCGACGAAAAACTGCCGGCGATGAGGAAGAAAAGCATGAAGGCGATGAGCGCGGCCGACCAGGCCAGTTCGGCAATGCGTTTTGGCGGAATGAAAAGGAAAATGTCCGCAAATTGCCGCGCGGTTTCCTCGGTATAGGCCTTGTTATAGGTTTCGGCACCGCTTTTGATGACCTGCAGAATGTACCAGGTCAATCCGCCGAAGCAGAGCAAGTATAAGCATGGTATTATGTAAAATAACATATGATCAATCATGCGGCAAAACCGCAACTTTTCCACCAAAAGGCGGATCCGCCAAGGCGGACAACACTCAACTTCCAACGTTCAAACAATTCCGTTTGTTGAAAGTTGAATGTTGGACGTTTAACGTTTTCTCATGTCAGATCGGAATAAACATGCTCCTGTCAATCGAAAGGCCGCGAATGCCGATTTCCTCCATGAAAGTCGGCACGGCGCCGGTAGGTTTGAATTCGCCCTTGACCTTTCCGTTCTGGTCAATGCCGGTCTGGGTGAAAAGGAAAAGGTCCTGCATGGTGATGCGTTCGCCTTCCTGCCCGGATACTTCGGTTATATGGGTGACTTTGCGGACGCCGTCGCTCATGCGGGCCGTGTGGATGATCAGGTTGAGGGCCGAGGCGATTTGTTCGCGGATGGCGCGCGCTGGCAGGTCTATGCCGGACATGAGGGTCATGGTTTCGAGCCTGGAAATCACGTCGCGCGGAGAGTTCGCGTGCACCGTGGTCATGGAGCCGTCGTGCCCGGTATTCATGGCCTGCAGCATGTCCAGGGCCTCGCCGCCGCGGCACTCGCCGATCACTATGCGGTCCGGCCGCATGCGCAGGGCGTTGCGCAGCAGGTCGCGTATGAGGACGGCGCCGCGTCCCTCGATATTCGGCGGCCGCGACTCCAAACGCACGACGTGCGGCTGGTTCAAACGCAGTTCGGCCGCGTCCTCGATGGTGATGATCCGGTCGCTTTCGGGGAGGAAGGAACTCATGACGTTCAGAAAGGTTGTTTTGCCGGAACCAGTCCCTCCCGAGACGACAATGTTCTTGCGCAAAAGCACACAGACGTGCAGGAACTCGGCCATTTCCGGCATGATCGTTCCAAAACGGATAAGGTCGGTCATGGTCAGGGGGTCTTTTGAAAATTTGCGGATGGTGAGGCTGGGGCCGTTCAGGGCCAGCGGCGGAATGATGGCGTTGACGCGCGATCCATCCCTGAGGCGCGCGTCAACGTAAGGCTGGCTTTCATCAATGCGCCGGCCGAGCGGGGCCACTATCCGTTCGATCACGGCCAGCACAGAACCGTCGTCCATGAAGGTGAGGTCGCTCAGCGTCAACTTGCCGTTCTTTTCCACGAAAATCTGGTCGCTGCGGTTGACCATGATTTCCGTCACCTGCGGATCGGCCAGCAGGTCTTCCAGCGGCCCCAGGCCGATCGATTCGTCGAAAACCTCCTTGATCAGGGACTGGGCGTCAATCCAATCGGGCAGCCGTCCGCGCACTTCCCTCACGATTTCTTCGAGCGTTTCGCGGGTGCGGCGGTGTAGTTCTACGTCCTTGACCTGGGAAGCGGTAAGGCGTTTGATATCCAGCCGCTCAAGCAGCGCCGCGTGGATCTGTTTTTTTATCTCGCATTTTCGCTGGAGCAGGCCGCGTTCCGCCTCGCTTTGCGGCGCCTTCCCGTGAATGGGCTGCGATTCGCTCAGCTTTTGCCTGGATGATATCATCGTGGTCACGGCGGCCGAAGGCTGGACGATGATCTGGCAGCCGCCGATGCGGATGGTCTGGCCCGGAGAATATGAGGCGCGCCCCTGAATCTTGGCGCCGTTGATGAAGGTGCCGCTCCCGCTGTTCAGATCCTCCACCCAGAAACCGTCGTGATGGAAAATCAGAATCGCATGCCGGCCCTCGATGCTTTTATCCGGAATAATTATCTTGTTGCCTTTTTCCGAGCCTACCGGGTACGCTCCAAAATTGATTTCGTACGTTTCCGGCTCGCGCGCCGGTCGCCGGATTTCGAGTCGGATGAGATCGCTCATATGTCCTTCTTGTGCCTTATATCCCGCTGCCTGATCAGGTTCAATTTCGGCAATTCCTTCTGGATGTGTTCGAAATTCACGGACGGCATGTCGGTTATAAAGGTTACGTCTGCCGGGTTGCGGAGCGCCAGGCTCAATTTGCCCTTGACCGACTGGACAAAGACCAGCAGTTCAGCCTCATGCGGCGTTACTTCAAATGTGACCGTGTTATACGTGCGCGGCGCTGGTTCGGCGCGTCCCGATTTTGGGGTTTTATCGGCCGTGGTCTGGCCGGTGGCCAGCACGGTGACGTCCTGCAGCACCGTGAGGGTGACGGTTTCCACGGTTTCGGCGGAATTCGTCGCCGGAAAGGAAAACGTGCCCAGCACGTCAACGTGGTCGTTCGGCTTGATCATGGCGCTTACCGATGAAACCGCGTCCACGGAAATGGATATGGCGCGCATGGCCGGATTGATCATTTCCGCCAGTCCGCCCCGTCCCTTGAAAGGCAGATCAACATCCGACCACTGGATCGGACTGCCGCGGCTTATATTATAAAGCAGCGTTTTCCCTATGATTTCCCTGGCCGACTCCGGTTCAATCGCGCGGTCGCCGACGTTGCTCTGAAAAACCTGCAGTTTGGCCAGATCTCCGTTTTTAATGACCGTTCCGGCGGGAAGGTCGTGTTCGGCCACGACCACAAAAATACGCTTGGATCCGCTCATGATGCGTTCCTGTTCGCTGCGCAAATATTTTCCAGCCAGCCAGAAGCCCGCCAGACCGGCGGCGACGGCTATGATCAGGATCAGTTTCTGTTTCATCGGTTTTGTTCCTTGATTTCTTTTTGTGTAAAGGTAACACAGGTTCGGTTTTCACGCAAGGCCGGCGCAATCATTACGGTACACAATGCGGATGAATTTTTAAAGATGAGAAAAGAATGTCCTTCGCCGTTGTCATGGTTTTTCGGCGGGAGAATCTGCCGCCAGCCGCTGCCGGACAATTTTGACGTGATTTGGCCGGCGACCTTTTCCGGGGAGGAGTTGAAATACATTGTTTCAAGGATGGTTCCATCCGCCTCGTTTTTCAGGGTACAGCTCAGTTCGCCGCCGGGAAACGAGTGCGGCCCGAAAATGGCGCTTTGCCGGAGAGGTTTCAAGGATTTCGAATATTCGTCCGGAGTCTGCTCGAGCGCGAAAATCACGCATTTCTCGGCTTCCGGCATGGCCGGCGCCAGCAGGCGCAGGATTTTGTCTCCGGTGTTGATCGTCATCCAGCCCGTGTTTTGCTCCTGGACGATTTCCTGCGGGAAGGCATGTTTCAGCCTGGCCAGCGCGGTGTCCGGCGGCTCATCGCAGCCGTAGACGGAAAGTTCGGCACGGGAGGAATTGATCAGCACGGAACACCGATAAATTTTCTGCCAGCCCGCGGTTGTGTCAAACACCTGCCGGCCATGCGCAGAAAATTTCATAAAAACCCTGCCGGATGAGGAGAAGGGCGGGGCAATTAATAGCAACATTAGCAGGGCATGAATGAAAAGAGAATTGATTTTCCAGGTGGTTGGAGATTTTAAAAGGCGGGGACGGACAGCCTGTCCGTCCCCGTTCCGGGAGAACGGCGGGACAAGGCCCGGCTTCGTTAAGAGGCGTTGCCGAGGCGAGTTATCCCGCCCTGCCATAGGAATCTGAAAAAGTCTGCTTCGTCGGATGACGGAATTCATTCTTTTCCTCATCATCAAATCCCTCCGGTCCAGGTCAGCCAGACGTTTTCTTCCACGTCAATGCCTGTTTCCCCGGTCAGCAACCCGTTGATGGCCGGAATGTCCGAAAGATCAACGGCCGCGTTTGCGCTGCCCTTGACCAAGTAAAATTGATCAATCGGGTCGGCTGCCGCCCCCAACCGGGAAATAGCGTTGCCCGGCAATGCGGCCAGCCCGCCGGCATCGGCGTGGGAAGCAAGTTCGCCGATGAGCGATATTGCGGCAAGGTCAGACGTCGTTTGGTCATCAGGCGTGTAGCGTTTCCCGTCGGCGCCGGTCTGCCAGTCCAGAATAAAGCTTGCGTCAACCGCGCTCAGATAAGCCGAGGCAAGGGCCAGATCTCCGGCGTTTCCGCGCGCCGCTGTCATTGCCGACAGGCGCGCCCATTCCAGGCGGTTGAGCGCCAACATGCCGGCCGCAACCGCCAGTACCGCCACGAGCGCGATCGTGAATTCAACCAGGGCCTGGCCGGAGGTGGTGGAAATTTTCGATTTAAGATTTTCGATTTTCGGTTTGGAAATCCAAAATCCGAAATCTAAAATCCAAAATTGGCTTAAGTTCGGCATCAGTGTCCTCTGCGCGTGCCTCTCTGGGATTCGCCGACGCATGGATTTTCGGATTCGTCCAGCCAGTCGAGAGCCTTCTGGCGGAAGGCGGCGTCTTCCCATGCGGCAAGCTGTTGGCAATACCAGCATGACAAGTCGATGCCGTTCAGTCCGTTGGTCATGTAACTCGGCAGGTGAAATTCAATATGGTCGCGCCAGGCCAGGTCGTAGGCGCCGGCGTTTCCTCCCGAGGCTGCGTCAACCGGGATCAGGCGGACATCGGAAAAAGACGGCAGAACTATGGAATAATAATTCGGCGTGACTTGGCTTTCGGATCCGGTCAGGCTCCCGAACGGCTTGGCTGCGGCCGTGCAGAAAATGCGCTTGTCGGTTGCGCCGGGCATGAGGCGCTCGGCATCGGCCTCGATGCGCGTGACCGCGTCGGCGCCCAGGTAATCGTATTGCGGTTTGAGGTTTTTTTCCGGATAGACCGGGAAGGAGGAGTCCTTCATGGTTGACCAGTCCGTCCATTTTGACTGTTCATAAATATACCACGTGCTCGTCACGACGGCCACGAAATTGCTTATGGTTTCCTGGCTCAGATTGCGTTCGCTGCGCAGTTGGTTCATGACCGGAATGGTGGAAAGTCCGCCCGGTATGAATTCGGCGGTGGCCAATCCGAGGGAAAACACTTCGCTGTTGTCGGGCCGTGTTTCCTGGATTTGCGGCGGCAAAGGCGGCCAGGATTGATAATCGGCGTAGGTTTGCAGCAGCGTGAAGGCGTTCCAGTAAAACCAGCACCATTCGCGTCCGGCCACGGCGTCATAGAAATTCATGTCAAGCAGCAGGTGTTCTCCGGAATAGTCCGTATACAAGGCGGCATTGTCCGGAGCGGCCGCGATGCCCGAATTTGCAATTGTCCGGAGCGTGGAGGCATATTCCTGCCAGCAGTCCTCATAGGGCTCGGCAAAGACCTGTCCGTAGTCGCTCAACACCGCGCCGGCGTGGGCAGCCAGCCGTTCCGTGAAGGAAGAATTCGCGTAAATACCGTTGTTTTTTGCGGCCTGTTGTGCGGCCATGAGGCCGACCAATGGGCCGGCGTAACACAATCGCGCCTGGGTATCGGCGATTTGTCGCGCGGTTTCGGCGTCGCCGGCGCTCAGTGAAAGGGCCTGCATTATGTTAAGGTCGCCTATCAGGTTCAGAGTGATGCCCTGCCAGCGGGCGGCGGCCAGGGCCGAGGCGTCGGCCGCGTTCTGGGCGCGCATTTTCAGGTGGACGACGTTGTGCAGGTCGAAATTCCAGACAATGACCACGGAAAGCAGCAATAGCGCCATCAAAACAAAGATCATTACCTGGCCGGCGCAGCGCGTATTTCGTGAAGCGTATTTCGTATCTTGCCGGACATTTGAGGCCGGTTTTTCCCCATGCAACCAGGCGTTCGAATCCATAGAGTTTTTAATCGTATGATTCATACGCATCACGTTTCACGTTTTTGTCATTCCAGATACAATGCCGCATGATTATCCAGGCGCAGGCTGGTTTCGATCGGAAACGCATTGGTGGCGTAAAAGGCGCTGAAAATCGGGGTGAAATAACGCAGCGGCAAATCCTGGGAAACAGTAAATTCCAGCATGGAGCCGCCCGTGTCAATGAAAGTGTGGCTGATCGTGTCCCAGTCTTCATACTGCAGGGAACCATCGGCATCCAGATAAAGGGGAATGCGCCCGCGTTCGACGGCCATCTGTCCCAGCGGGCCGCCGGATGTTTCCGGATAAGTCATTTTGCCTGCGTTGCCGATGGCGGCGGTGCGGACAACTTTGGACACCATTGACTGATTGAAGCCCACCGTTTTTGCGCGCGCACCCCGGGCGCAGGCGTGGAGCGCTACGATTTTCGAGGAATATATTTGCGAAAGCTGGAAGAAACCGGCCAATATCAGGCAGATCAGGGCGATGACAATGCAGGATTCGATCAGGGCCTGGCCGCTGGAGGAAAGGCAGAATGCGGAATGCAGAATTCTGATTTCTGACCTCTGATCTCTGCCTTCTTCATTCTGCATTTCTTCAGTTTCCCTGGCTGCTGCCGAGGGTTTTGAGGTAATCGGCGGATTTGGTCTCATTCGCGCTGTCAACCTCTGATTGGTCGCCGCCCAGTTCGGTCACGGCGCCGCCGACCATGCGGCGGATCTGGTCGCCGAACAGCCCGAAAACCGCCAGCGCCGCCAGGGCAACGATGGCGACAATGATGATATACTCCGTCATGGACTGCCCGGTCTGCGATTTTAACAGTTTTTTCAAGGTATCCTCCTTACTTTGATTTGTTATGGATAATCCGATGCAATCAATTCAAAAAGGCGCCGGCCGTACTCGTTGAAGGTTGTCAACAGTAGTCCCATAATCACAACAACGGCCGTTATTATGCCGCTTGCCACGACGTATTCAACGGTTGCCTGCCCGCTGTTTTTCCCGATGAGCAAAGCTCGTCCGGCATGCGGCCTGTGCCCCTTTAGGCCCTCAGAAATAAACTTTACAAATGATTGCATCGGTTTTCACTCCAGATCGTGTTATTGTAAAGTTTATTTCTGGACAGGGCCTTACCGATTCTTTCATGAACTCTCCACTGTCCGAAAAATACCAGAAAATAAATTAAAGGCAAGAATATTTGAAATCGGAGAAATAATTTGCAATAATGTCTTTCAACGCATGATCAATTTCCACGGATATGAAATAATGGAAATGCTGCCCAGGGGCGGCATGAGCACCGTCTACAAGGCGCGGCAGGTTTCACTTGACCGCCTGGTGGCCATCAAGGTATTGCCGTCCGCCTCCGAGGGGGTCGGAGCGGACGAGGTGGAACAGTTTATGTCCGAGGCCAAAATAACCGCGGGTCTGAAACACCAAAATATCGTGCAGGTGTATGATTTCGGCAGGACCGACGAGGGCGTTTATTACTTTGTCATGGAATATGTTTCCGGATATACCGTTGCGGCGTGGATCCGGCGCAAGAATTATTTATCGGAGGAAAATACGCTGCTTTGCGGCTTTAGCGTGGCCATGGCAATGAATTATGCATGGCAAAAGGCGGGGATAGTCCATTGCGATATCAAGCCCGACAACATCATCATAGACGGCGACGGCACGGTCAAGGTGGCCGATCTGGGGCTGGCGCGCAGCGTCAGGGCAATTTCGGGCCGGACCGGCGCCGAAGAAAAAACGGTGCTCGGAACGCCGAATTACATTTCTCCGGAACAGTCGCGCGGAGACGAGCCGCTGGATTGCCGCGCCGACATTTATTCTCTGGGCGCCATGTTTTATCATTGCATGACCGGCGTCATGCCGTTTGAAGGGGCGCCCGCAATGGAGGTCATGGACCGGCAGATAACGGACCAGATCAGGGCGCCGCAAGATGTCAACCCCAGGATTTCCGCATGGTCTGCCTGCCTGATTGAAAAAATGATGGCCAAGGAGCGCAAATACAGGCAGCAGGACTGGGCTGAAACCATAAGGGATATTTCAAACGCCCGTTCCGAAATGATGCCTCAATTAGCCCTTGCGCCGACGGCCGTCAGCACTGTCAAACGCAGCGCGATACCGAGGGAAAGTATGCGGAACGCCGGTTCACCGCCGACAGAACCGGTAAAAGTGAGGGCGGTAGTTGCTCCGCCTGTCTTGAAGCGCCTTTTGCCTGTTTTGATGCGCAAGATGTTGTTCGTTCTGCCGGCGCTGGCGGCTGTCCTGGCTGCTGTCTGGATTGTTTATGACTTTTTTATAGACAACAGGACGGTTGAGATTGAAAACCGGCATGAACTGCCCCTCAGGCCTCTTGAAACCCTGCGACAAACAACATTCAAAACCGAGGAGTCCGCAAAACCGCCTGGTAAATATGAGATGATCTTAAGGGAGTCCGAAAAACTGATGGAACAACTGGACGGCAAGGCGCAGGTTGCGGCCTCCCGCGGTCGTTTCATTGATGCGGCCGAAGTGTATGAAAAATATTCCGGACTTTATGCGGCTGAAACGTCCGCCGCCCGGGCGAAAAAAGCCCTTTTCTTCCGGAAAAAGCATGATAACTCGCTGGACAAACGGCAGGAGCAGGAAAAACTCGTCAAGCTGCAGTTAAAACACGTCGCAGATGAAACGGCCGAAATTATAATGGCCGACGACATCAGCGCCGCCTGGGAACGTCTGGCAATAACGGCCGCCGACCTTCCCGAGGCCGCCGGAAAAAACGAGTTTAAAAACCTTGTTGCGATGCTGGCCAGGGCGCGCAGTCCGGATCGGAAGATACTTGATTCATTCAGGTCGCAGAAAAATAAAAACATCTCCATTGCATTTGCGAGCGGGACAACCAACCTGTTCATCCGTGACGTTCGCGAGGGTATCGTCCTTGCCGAGAAGGTGACCATGACCGAATGGGGCACCATCGGGGTGCGGAAAAATTTCAGGACGCGGGATCTGACGCTGGATGAAAAGATGTCCCGCCTGGGCGGCAAGGGCGGCCCGGCAACCGCCCTTATGGCCGTCAGCCTGGCGCTTGATGCGTGGGATTGCAATTCCGCCCTCGCTTACGCCTCCAAAACGGGTTCATTGCTTTCCGGGCCGCTTACGGAAGCGGTAAGGCGGGAAAGCGAACGCCGCGCCGCGCTGGCGCTGGCTCTTGTTGCGCGCCGCGCCGGCATAAGCGATCAGGACTCCGCGCCTCCGCCGGAGGTTTGCCTGCAGTCGTTGCACGGCCGGAAATTTTTTACCCAGAAAAGCGCGGAATTGGGGCGTAACGTGGGCCAGTTCCGCGCGCGTTTCGGATTTACTGAAACGGCCCGCAATTACGATGCCGTCTTGCAGTCCCTGACCAATGCGTATTTCAGGCAAAGCGAATCATGTCCGCCGCAGGCAACGCAGGCGAAAACCTTTGCGCCGGTCGAGCCGCCGATCGCCGGCGGCGAACTTGTAAGCCGCGTTACCGTCAAGATGCTTGAGCTGAACAGCGGATTGCGCATAAACGAAATGACGTTTCGGCCCGACAGCGCCGGTCAGATCGAATCCGCGGAAATCGTTTCGGCCTGTCTGCGTGATATCAAGCCGGTCGGAAACCTGACGACTTTGCAAAGGCTGGTTTGTTCGGGAATGCGTCAGAATATCAGGCTGGATACGCCGTTGATTGCGCCGCTGGACGATCTGTCGCCATTGAAGTCCATAAATCTGACCGGACTGGCGGCCAATAATACGCGGGTCAAGGATATTTCTTCTCTCGGCCACATGTCCCTGGTCGATCTGGATCTGGCGCATACCCGCGTAAGCGATCTGCTTCCGCTTGCCGGAAAGCAGCTTAAAAACCTGGACATCAGTTTTACCTCGGTCCGGGATATAAAAATCCTGGCCGGCATGCCGCTGGATTGCCTGAATATCAGCGGCACGGATGTTTCCGACCTGGGGCCATTGAACGGCGCTCCGCTCGCCATGCTTTATGCCGGGTTTACCCGTATCCGGGATTTAAGCGTGCTGAGCGCCATGCGCCTGAGGTATCTTTCGATCAGAAACACTCCCGTGAGCGATATATCCGGGCTTCAACAGATGCCGCTGGAATTTCTGAATATTTCCGGGACGCGCGTCCGCGACCTTTCTCCTCTTGCCGGATTGCCGCTTCAAAGGCTTGAAATGAGCGACTGCGATATAAGCGATCTTTCCGCGTTACGGGGCATGGAATTGCATCATCTGGATCTGCACAATACCAGGGTCAGGGACCTCAGCGCCCTGGCCGGCATGCCGCTGGAATTTCTGAATGTCAGCAGAACCGGCATCAGGGACATATCCACCCTGCAAAATATGCCGCTGAAAATGCTTTTCCTGCGAGAGACCGAAGTCCGCGACTTGACCCCGCTCGAAAATTCTGGCATAGAGGAACTGTGGCTAGACGATTTTCAGGATCAGATTGACGGCGAGAAAAAGCGCGGCATCCTCGCGGCCCTGTATAAAATGCCGAAGCTCAAGAACGTCAACGGCCGGCCGCTCTGGATGCAGCAAAAAGACGAATAAATGAAATACATCAGCACAAGAGGACAATGCGCGCCGGTTGATTTTGAAACCGCGGTCATGACCGGCCTGGCCCCCGACGGAGGCCTTTTTCTTCCGGACCGTATTCCGGACGTGAGCGACAAACTGGAGAAGTGGTCGCGCCTTGCCTATCCTGATCTGGCCTGCGAAATTTTCCGGCTGTTTTGCGGCATTCCCCGCGCGGAATTAAAACGCATTATCGAAAAAAGTTATTCCGCCTTCAGCCACCCGGCCATAGCCCCCCTGAAACGTTTCGACAACTTATATCTGCTTGAACTTTTCCACGGCCCGACCCTGGCCTTCAAGGATTTTGCCCTCCAGTTTCTCGGCAACCTGTTCGAGTATTTTCTGCGGCGATCCGGAAAAGAGCTTAACCTCGTGGCCGCCACCAGCGGCGACACCGGCAGCGCGGCCATAGCCGGCGTAAAGGGCAAAAAGAACATCCGCATCTTCGTCCTCTTTCCCTTTGGCCGCGTCAGCCCGGCCCAGGAACTGCAAATGACAACCGTGCTGGATAAAAACGTCTGCTGTCTTGCCGTGCGCGGCAGTTTTGACGATTGCCAGAACATCGTAAAATCACTGCTTTCCGATCTGAATTTCCGTTCGGAATTCAGCCTCGGCGCGGTCAATTCAATCAACTGGGCGCGCATTTTGGCGCAGGTTGTTTATTACTTTTATGCTTATTTCCAGGTCCGGAGTTTGTCCGGCCAAGAGCGGGTAAGTTTTGCCGTGCCGACGGGTAATTTCGGCGATATTTTCGCCGGATATTTTGCGCGCCGCATGGGGCTGCCCGTTGCGCGCCTGGTGCTGGCGACCAACCGGAACAGGATATTGGCAGATTTCTTCGAAAAGGGCGTGTATGAGCGCGGGATGGTCAGGCAGACCCTTAGCCCTTCGATGGATATACAGGTGGCCAGTAATTTTGAGCGTTATCTTTATTACCGCCTCGGAAAAGATCCGGCAAAAGTGCGCGGCATCATGGCAAAATTCGCGCGCGACGGCAAATTTACACTGCGCGACATGGGGCTGAAAACACGCGACAAATTGTTTGTCGCCGCCTCTGCGGATACTCCGGCGACCCTTTCGGAAATCAGGCGCTGCTGGCGCGAGAACAATTATGTGCTCGATCCGCATACCGCCGTCGGCGTGCATGCGGCCGGTAACTTTTTGTCCGGCCGCGAGCCGATGATCTGCCTGGCCACCGCCCATCCGGCCAAATTCGAAAACGCCGTGAAACGCGCTCTTGGCCGTGATTTCAGCCGCTGCCGCGAACAGGTTTTGCATCCGGCGCTCGAGGCGCTTAAAAAGAAGAAAACGAGGCGCTTTGTTCTGCCGGCGGATGTGGACAAGGTGAAAAGCTTCATAATTGCCGGGGTTAACGATTCCTAAACTCAGGAACATTCAACGTCGAAAGAACGTATTTGAATTGGATGTTGAAAGTTCAATGTTGAGCGTTGAAAGTTGCCCTGAATCTGCGCAGGGCGCATTTTTTGTGGACTGATTTTCATATGAGCTTAATCTCCATCTTTCTGATCGCAGTGGGCCTTTCCATGGACGCTTTTGCCGTGGCCGTCACCTGCGGCCTGGCTGTGCGGCCGTTCCGGCTTGGTTATGCGCTGCGCATCGCGTTTTTCTTCGGGGCGTTTCAGGCATTGATGCCGATATTGGGGTGGGGGGCCGGGACCGGCCTGCTGGCGTTTATAAACAGTTTCGACCATTGGCTCGCCTTTGTTCTGCTTTCCGGCGTGGGATGCAAGATGATCTATGAATCGCTCCGTAAGAAGGAGCGGAAGAATGCCTGCGAGCCTGTAGCTTTGGGAGGACTTCTGGTTTTATCCGTGGCCACCAGCATTGACGCTTTGGCTGTTGGTATCAGCTTGGCGTTTCTGAAGACGGTGATAATCGTTCCCGCCCTGATAATCGGCGCCGTGACCTTTGTCCTGAGTTTTGCCGCGGTTTGGCTGGGTTGCCGCTTCGGGCATATCTTCGAAAACAAGTTTGAAATCGCCGGCGGCCTGATCCTGATGGCAATAGCCTTCAAAATTCTTCTGGGCCACCTGATGGCCTGATCAGTTTTTCGCCATCGGTAAAATAATTACGGTATTGAAACGGCAAAGCAGCTCAATAGTGAAAATAATTGACATCGCTCGGCGCGTGTCGTAAATTATATCTAATTTTTAGCCGGCTGGTTTGCCGGCAGAATTAAACGACTTTTAATAATGAGAGACCAAATCCAAAGTAGCGGAGGATTCACTGAAAATACCGTTCATCGCCTTGAGCGGTTCGGGTTCCGTTTCGGCGAAAAGGGAACCCACACCAGTCGCACGATTATGATTCCGGAGTTAACGATGCTTTTACGCAGGTGCCCTGCGACAGCAACAAGGGCCGACTACACTACCGAGATCATGGAGCATAATTGTTTAGGCAAACAAACTGCATCCACGCGTTTTTTGACCAATCAGCGACTTGGCGAGTTGTACGGCCTCGATCCTTCTGTCCCTCTGTTCCGTATCATGCGTCACCTTTGGGATATTGAAGACAAAGGGCGCCCCTTGCTGGCGCTTCTTGCTGCCATCTGTCGTGATCCTCTGCTTAGGGTTACAGGCCCGGTCATCATCCGAATGAAGCACGGAGATGAATTGGCCCGGCAGCAAATCACCGATGCTCTTCGTGAAAGCGTTGGCGACCGTTTAAATCCGGACAGTTTGGATAAAGTGGTGCGCAACACTTCTGCTTCGTGGACCCAATCAGGTCATCTTTCTGGCCGCAGCCGCAAAACACGCGGAAAGGTAGTCACGACACCTGCCGTCGTTACGTTCGCCCTGCTGCTTGCCGCCATGACAGGGGCCAGAGGCCTGCCCGCATTCGAGAGTTTCATCGCTCGACTACTCGACGCTTCGCCGGACGAACTGATATATCTTGCCATGGACGCAAAGCGGCTGGGACTGCTGGATATAAAACAGGCCGGTGGCATCGTTACCTTGTCCTTCGATCTCTTGTTGAATGACGTGGAAAGGAAACTCCTTTATGGCGCGGATTGAAGAATTGGTTACACGGTATAAGGATCATATCGCTGCCCCTTGGCAGCGCAACTTGGCTGGTACTCAGAAGACTATCTTTGTTGTTTATCCCAAAACAGAGGAGCGCCGTCTACGTGCCCGTTTAGATTTATTCGAAATTGCCACAAAAGAGGCCAATCATACGTGGTCAGTTTTTGATTTTACCCCTACTTTTGCCCATTGGATGGCAAATACAGAATATCGCGAAGTTTACTTTGATGAGCCCTCTGATCTGGCGATGAAACTGCGCAAGGATTTCCTTATGCATGCTGCTGGTGAATTACGCAGTGCTCTAACAAAAGAAAGCGTTAATGACGATTCCGTTGTTGCTGTCTCTGGCGTAGCAAGCCTTTTTGGATTTGCCCGCGTTTCCCTTGTCCTAAAAGAAGTTGAACATGATATTCGCGGGCGACTTGTTTTATTGTTCCCTGGAGAATTTGAAAACAACAACTACAGACTTCTCGATGCACGAGACGGCTGGAACTATTTGGCCGTGCCGATAACTCTTCATAATGGAGGTGAGTAGCATGAAGAATAGAGAATTATTCCAGCGCGACCCCGCTGTTTCCAAGTTATTGAATGATGGTGTAGCCGCCGTATCCGAGGCAACAACTCCCAAGGAAATGGAGACCCTCCGTTACGAGCTCGAACATTTTGTCTGTGAAGGGCAATACAAAGACGGCATTATCCGGATTCTAGAGTCATATATCGACAATATCAAGTCCCCAACACAACCCGCTGCTTGGGTAAGCGGTTTCTTCGGCAGTGGAAAATCACATCTTCTAAAAATGCTCCGCCATCTCTGGGTAGATACGTCTTTTGATTCAGACAATGCTACCGCTCGTGGCCTTGCCCACCTTCCAAATGAAATTAAAGCTGTGCTTAAAGAACTCGATACCGTCGGCAAGCGTTGTGGTGGAATGCATGCAGCCGCTGGTGCGCTTCCCGCCGGTGGGGGAGAACATGTCCAACTCGCGATACTCGGTATCATCTTCCGGTCAAAAGGCCTCCCGGAGTCGCTTCCACAGGCTAAGTTCTGCCTCTGGCTGATGAAAAACGGTATCTATGATAAGGTCCGCAAATCCGTTGAGACTACGGGTAAGGACTTTCTAAACGAATTGCACGACCTCTATGTCAGTCCTGTCCTTGCCAAAGCCTTGCTCAAGGCTGATCCGGACTTTGCAACAGATGAAAAACAAGCCCGGGCTACACTACGTGCTCAATTCCCAATGCAAGATGACGTAACGGATGCCGAATTTATCCGGCTTGTTCGTGAAGTTTTAACAGTTGACGGCAAATTACCCTGCACTGTCATCGTGCTTGATGAAATCCAACTATACATTGGAGACAGTGCTCAGCGGTCTATGGATGTCCAGATGATCACGGAGTCGTTATGCAAACAACTTGATAGTCGTGTTCTTCTCATCGGCGCGGGCCAGACCGCCTTGGCTGGTTCTGAACCGCTTCTGCAACGCCTGCGTGATCGCTTTACCGTAACCGTCGAACTCTCCGATGCGGACGTTGAGACCGTCACCCGGCGAGTTGTTCTCGCTAAAAAGGCTGACAAGCGCAAAGTCATAGAAGATACCATCAGTGCCCATGCAGGTGAAATTGACCGTCAACTTGCAGGCAGTAAGATCGGCCCCCGTAGCGAAGACCGGAAATTCATTGTTGATGACTATCCGCTCCTGCCTGTACGCCGCCGGTTTTGGGAACAATGCCTTCGAGCTGTGGATGTTCCGGGCACGGCCAGCCAACTCCGTACCCAACTGAAGATGGTCTATGATTCGATAAGAGACCTTGCAGAACGTCCTCTTGGCACTGTTGTTGCCGCTGATCGATTGTATGATCAGCAGGAGGCTGGCATGGTTCAGTCGGGCTGTCTGCTTCGCGAGATCGGCGACACCATTCGGACTCTTGATGATGGCAGGGCCGACGGCAAACTCATGAAGCGCTTATGCGGTCTCATCTTCCTAATTCGCAAGTTACCCCGCCAGAACGTTGCCGACATTGGCGTTAGGGCCACCCCGGAAATGCTGGCGGACTTGCTTGTTGAGGATCTCGCAAACGATGGCGCGAAACTCCGTCAGGATATTCCCCGAGTCCTTGACAAACTCGTCAACGACGGGAAACTGATCAAGTTAGACGATGAATACAGCCTCCAGACTCGTGAAAGCAGTGAATGGGATCGTGAGTTCAGGAATCGGCAGAGCCGCCTCAATAGTGACCTGACCACTCTCAACAGTAAGAGGGCAAATCAACTGTCTTCCGAGTGCAGCCACGTTCTTGCCGAACTCCGACTGACCCAGGGTGCCAGCAAAGCCGTGCGGGACATTCACATGTTTTATGGCAGTGAGGAACCCAAGGCCGAAGGGCAGACAATCCCCGTCTGGATTCGCGATGGTTGGGGCGAGAACGAGAGCGGTGTGCTCAGTGATGCTCGTAGAGCCGGGACCGAGAGTCCCACCGTCTACGTGTATATTCAGAAATCCAGCGCGGATGACCTCAAGAAAGTCATCCTGGACTACGAGGCAGCCAAGTCCACCATTGATTTCAAGGGCATCCCCACCACGCCTGAGGGTTCCGAGGCGCGCAATGCCATGACCACCCGGATGAATTCTGCTGAGGCCACTCGGGATCGAATTATCCGGGATGTCATCAACTCCGCTAAAGTGTTCAAAGGCGGCGGATCCGAGGTCATGGGCATTGATCTGGTCGAAAAGGTCCGGTCTGCCGCTGAAGATGCTCTTGACCGTCTATTCCCCCAGTTCAAGCAGGCCGATGACCATCGCTGGTCCAGCGTCATTAACCGAGCCAAGAATAATGACACCAACGCGCTCCAAGCTATTGACTGGAAAGATGTGCCTGAAAAGCATCCTGTTTGCTCCGCTGTTCTTACGGAGATTGGCGCAGGCAAACGCGGCAAGGAGATCAGAGATAAGTTTGAAAATGCTCCTTACGGATGGCCTCGTGATGCCGTTGATGGAGCATTGATCACACTTCACGCAACGGGCCATATCAGGGCGGCCTACAAGGGATCTATTCTTTCAACGGGCCAACTAGATCAGGCTAAGATATCCGTGACGGACTTCAGGGCCGAGACGGTAACCATTGACGCCAAGGCCAAGATTAAACTGCGCAAGCTGTTCCAGGCCGCGGACCTCACATGCAAGCCCAATGACGAACTTGTTGTCGCCGGTCAGTTCCTTGCCAAGATGAGCGAATACGGTCAGCGTGCCGGCGGTGAACCACCCTTGCCGGCAAGGCCGCCCATCACTCAATTTGAAAACCTTCGTTCTCTCGCCGGAAACGAGCAACTTGCGGCAATCCTAAAAGATCATGACGAGCTCCAAAAGAACCTCAAGGAGTGGAAAGACCTGGCAGAACTTGCAGACAAACGCCTTCCATCCTGGCAGACGCTCTCCGAACTCCTCCAACAGGCCAGGGGGTTACCGGATGCCACCGACTATCAAAAGCAAGCAGACGCCATTGTCGAAGAGCGCCGTTTGCTCGACGACACTGATCCTCTACCCGAGATTCACAAGTCAATAGCAGGAGTACTGCGTTCTGCCGTCAAAGCCGCACACAGTGATTTCAAGACCGTCCATGAGCGCGAGATGGATGCTTTGACGGGATGCGACAACTGGAAATCTTTGTCAAAGGCGCAACGGGAGCAAGTGCTTGCCGAGTCTGGTATCGTGGCTGTTCCCACGCTCTCAATCGGCGACGATACCGGCCTTCTGCGAAGCCTTCGTGATACTTCTCTGGCCGCATGGCGAACAAAGACCGATGCATTGCCCCAGCAGTTTAGAAATGCCGCCCTCGCCGCCGCCAAGTTGCTTGAGCCCAAGACCCAAAGCGTCCGATTGGCCAGCGGAACACTCAAGACCACGGAAGACTTGAAAGTGTGGCTCGGAGAAACCGAGAAAGAACTGACGCAGAAGATCAAGAAAGGGCCGATTGTTATCGGGTAGACCATTATGAGAGAGAAAGCATTGACATACCTGCGCACTGCGCTAGGCCAGGCCGATGCAAATTTCAGGCCGGGACAGTGGGAAAGCGTTGAAGCGATCCTGAACCGCCGACGGCTTCTCGTTGTCGAACGCACCGGCTGGGGCAAGAGTATGGTCTATTTCCTTGCTACCCGCTTGCTGCGGAATGCCGGTTCTGGTGTCAGTTTGCTGATCTCTCCTTTACTGTCCCTGATGCGGAATCAATTGGAGGCGGCTGCACGCATTGGTGTGCGCGCCGAGACGATTAATAGCACCAACCCGGATGATTGGATCAGAATCGAGCAGGAACTCCGTGATAATAAGATCGACATCTTACTCGTATCGCCGGAACGTTTAGCGAACGACAAGTTTCGGGAGAAAGTCTTGGCGTATATTGCCGAACGCGTGGGGTTGTTTGTCGTGGACGAGGCGCACTGTATTTCCGATTGGGGCCACGACTTTCGGCCAGACTATCGGCGAATCGTTCGTGTGCTCCAGGCATTGCCAGGCAACATCCCTGTACTTGCCATCACGGCGACAGCCAATGACCGTGTTGTGCGCGATGTCATCTCGCAGTTCGGTAAGGATATTCAACTAGTTCGCGGCCCTCTGGTGCGCGACAGTCTCAAGTTGCAGAACATCACGATGGAGAGTCCAGCCGCTCGAATGGCGTGGCTTGCAAAGGTCATCCCCTCACTGCCCAGCAGCGGCATTGTTTATACGTTAACAAAGCGTGACGCGGAACGTGTGGCCGATTGGTTGCGGAACAACGATATCAAAGCCGAGGCATACCATGCGGATGTGGTGGACGATGGCGGCGGAGCCCCGCAGCGCGAGACGCTTGAACAACAATTACTGAAGAACGAAGTTAAAGTTCTGGTTGCAACCGTTGCTCTTGGGATGGGTTTCGACAAGCCGGATCTGGGGTTCGTGATTCACTTTCAGCGTCCGGCTTCGGTAGTGCATTATTATCAACAAGTGGGCCGGGCAGGTCGCGCTGTCGATGAGGCATTCGGTATACTTATGCACGGGGAGGAAGATGACCACATAGCGGATTTCTTCATCCATAGCGCATTCCCGCCACAGAAACACGTCGATGTTATTCTCCGGGAATTGGACAAGGTTGATGGCGGCTTATCGGTGCGGGAATTGGAGTCAAGGCTCAATCTGAAGCACTCGCAGTTGGAGAAAGCCCTCAAGTACCTTTCCGTAGAATTGCCCGCTCCCATCACCAAGATCGGCGCGAAATGGAATGTGACGGCAGCCGCAAAGGCGTACCGCATCAACGCAACATATGTTGATGCGATAACCGCCATCCGCCGGGCGGAGCAAACACAGATGCAGGCATACATGGCACACAAGGGGTGCCTGATGGAGTTTTTGGCAAAGGCCCTGGATGATCCACAAGCCGGACGTTGTGGCAAATGTGCAGAATGCAAGGGTCAACCGCTTCTCTCGCCAGAATACGATCATGATCTGGCGAATCGAGCGGCCATCTTCCTGAAACGAAGTCATCAACCCTTGTTGCCTCGGAAACAGTGGCCCAGTGGTAACGCACTACCAACATACGGGTTCACTGGGAAAATCGGCGATGCTCTCTGCGCTCAGGAAGGTCGAGCCCTGTGTCTCTGGCGGGATGCCGGCTGGGGTCAGCTGGTGGCCGCAGGCAAGTATGAAGCCGACCATTTTGACGATGAGTTGGTCGGCGCTTGCATCGAGATGATTCAACAATGGAACCCTACGCCTGCCCCTCAATGGGTAACCTGCATTCCTTCTTTGAATCGCCCGAAATTGGTGCCTGATTTTGCTCAGCGACTGGCCATGGCATTAGGTTTGCCTTTTCATGATTGCCTGAAAAAGATTAAGGCCAACCCTCCACAGAAGGAGATGCAAAACAGTTTTCAACAGGCTCAAAATCTGGATGGCGTGTTCGTGGTAGACCAGGCCACTCTGCCTGCGGGGTCTTGCCTGTTGATTGATGACATGACGGACTCTGGATGGACATTTACCGTGGCGGCTGCGGTTCTGCGACGAGCCGGATGTCCTGCGGTATTTCCGCTGGCATTGGCATTGAATTCACCGCGAATGGATTGAGGTGTAATATGAATATTATGAGTGAAGACGCGAAGACTATTCTGTTGTTGTGCGGGCATCTGGGCGGCGACAGCGGCGTTGAACCATTGAATCAGCGCGACTACAACACTGTCGTTCGCTGGCTACTGGAAAATAAACTGCGGCCGGCAGATTTGCTTGCAGATGACCGGGCGCTCCAAATGGCACAAGGAACCGGCCTTGATCAGCAAGGCTTGCTGGATTTGCTGAAACGCGGCGTAAAACTTGGATTTGCGGTGGAAAAATGGAATCAGAGCGGCATCTGGGTTATCTGTAGAAGTGATCCCGATTATCCCGCGCGGTACAAGACCCATTTGAAAGATAAAGCTCCCCCAATCCTGTTTGGCGCTGGAGAACGATCTCTACTACAAGGGGGCGGCCTGGCAATAGTTGGCTCAAGGGATGTAGACGCTGCCGGAGAGACCTTTGCCTGTAAAGCGGCAGAGCACTGTGCAAGGGACGGAATGCCGGTTGTCTCAGGCGGCGCGCGTGGGGTTGATCAGATAGCGATGCTGAGCGCGTTGGAAAACGGCGGCACGGTCTTGTGTGTTCTGGCCGATTCTCTTCTTCGACGTAGCGTTGCGCGCGATGCGCGTGATGCGTTGGCCGATGGACGACTGCTCCTGATTTCGCCTTACCATCCTGAAGCCGGATTCAATGTTGGAAACGCCATGGGGCGAAACAAGCTGATTTATGCGCTTGCCGAATACGGCTTGGTTGTCAGTTCCGATTTTCAGAAAGGCGGCACATGGGAAGGCGCAAAGGAAGAACTGAAACGAGAATCGGGCCGCACTGTATTTGTCCGAAGTGAATCAGGCGCACCTAAGGGAAACCGGGAGCTTCTGAAGATTGGCGCTCTGGCGTTTCCCGTGGACGGGTTCACCAACAGCATACGCGATGCATTGGAGAAAGCGGTTCGCGCAAAGATCATCCCTCAGGCACTGCAATTTGAACCTGCGAAAGACGTGACGAAGAAGTCTGTAATACCGCCAGTCTCACCGCCAGTTGAAACGAAGTATGATGATCAAAGTCTGATTCAGCCGGCAATGGTCAAAGAACCTTCGCTTGCAGCCACTCAACCGGTTGCCTCCGCCCTATGTTCCGTGCTGGAGGCAGTAAAACCGCTGATCATCGCGGCCTTGGATAAACCAAAGACACTGACTGGCCTGGCTAATGTTTTGAAAGTTAGAAAGCCTCAAGCACAAGACTGGGTGAAAACTTTAATTTCGGAAGGCGTTTTGGAGGAACAAACGAAACGCAACGTAAAGAATATCGCGATACGAAAACCGTATGAGGAATTGAAGTTAGGGGGATAAAAAGAAACGTCCCGCCTTGCGGCGGGACGTCAAGCCAGTGATGCTATCACTAGCGGGGCTAAAAACTGAACGTATACTACGAAATTGGGATATAGCATGCAAGAGAAAAATTCATATTCTCCAGGGCGCCCGCCGCGGAGGCTCATATGCAGCGTGTAATTACATACATTGACGGGTTCAAATTGAAGTGCCCGCCATCCTGGGCATAGGAATTTCCATGGCAACACTATCTACAGAACTGCGGAATAAGCTGGAGCGAACGGTCGTTGAGGCAAGGCGGATTGCCGAGGAAGGGGCAAGGGCCGCGCTTGAGACGTTGGCCGTTCAGCACCATGAGCCTTATGGCCACATGTCGCCTGAACAGCGCCAACTCAGGAATCAAATTCGCGCCAGGGCGCGGCAACTTGGGGACAAACAGGATAAAGCCGGAAAACTCGACTTGGCACACATCGCCCATGAATGCGCCTATGAGCATTGGCATCGGATGCTGTTTGCCCGATTCCTTGCGGAGAATGCGCTTTTGATCGAACCCGATGAAGGTGTCGCCGTCAGCCTCGACGAGTGCAGAGAGTTGGCAAAGGACGAGAAGACTGACCTCTGGACTCTTGCCGGGCGCTTCGCCCAAAGAATGCTCCCGCAGATATTCCGGCCCGACGATCCGATCCTACAGATACCCCTGGCGAAGGAACACCTGCTCAAACTGGAAAATCTACTCGACAATCTGCCAACCGATGTTTTCACCGCTAACGACTCGCTGGGATGGTGCTACCAGTTCTGGCAGACAGAGAAGAAGTACCAGATCAACGCTTCCGGCGACAAGATCGGCGCTGATGAACTACCTGCCGTCACCCAGTTGTTCACCGAGGACTACATGGTGGACTTCCTGCTCGATAACACTCTGGGTGCCTGGCATGCCGGCAAGGTTCTTGCCGCCAACCCCAAACTCGCAGAAAAAGCCAAGAGTGAGGACGAACTCCGCCGTGCCGTTGCCCTGCCGGGTGCGGAGTGGAAATATCTCCGCTTCATCCAAACCGATAATTCCGACAACAAATCGGAAATCGGCAATCAAAAATC
>Ga0209749_1000332_pt1 | contig 71305 bp, 60 predicted proteins | sample EPASupsiteSAE347_FD_187267 | JGI IMG/M metagenome (GOLD analysis project Ga0209749, IMG submission 187267) | Bioremediated contaminated groundwater from EPA Superfund site, New Mexico - Sample SAE3-47 (SPAdes) (version 2) | ecosystem: Environmental > Aquatic > Deep subsurface > Groundwater >... | reverse complement strand
AACGCCATGACACTCGGCATTCCCTGTATCTACTACGGCACCGAACAGCGGTTTGACGGCATGGGGGAAGGAGATGGGGCTGACCGCTACATACGCGAGACCATGTTCGGCGGCGCTTTCGGTGCCTTCCGCTCTAAAGGCCGTCATTTTTTCGACGAGAGCAGCGACTTGTTTTCCGAATTGACTGAGATTCTGAAATTAAGGCAAAAACGGCTCGTGCTCCGGCACGGCCGCCAGTATCTGCGCGAAATCTCCGGCGACGGGGTCAACTTCGGCCTGCCGAGAATCATGGGGACGCGCATGCTGTCGGTTGTGGCTTGGTCACGGATTCTCGATGAAGCAGAGATGGTGCTTGCCATAAACACTGACCCGGCCAACCCTTCCAAGACATGGGTGTTGGTGGATGCCGGGCTTCATCCGGCTGGAACCACGCTAAAATGTGTCTATTCAACGAATAGTGCGGACAAGGGGACGCTCGTGCTTACGGTTCAGTGGAAGGGGGTCGCAAGTGATATCGCAGCGATCGAATTGGAGGTACCTCCATCGGGATTTCTTGTTCTTGAATAACGCAAAGATGGAAGGTCAGGTCCTGCAATCGTGTCCATCGGGGAACCATAGAATGAGTCTAAAATATGATTTTAGACATACATAGGCGTACCTAAACGTCAGGAGGAATAACATTATGAAATTTCCACGACACTTAATCCGAGAGTTGGTACCCGACGGTTTGCCTCCAGAGCGTTTCCTAAAAGGGGAGGTGACAGATCTAGCAGACTCAGTAAAAGATGGCCTGCTGAGGCGATCCTATCTTTGGTCAATCGCCCTGATGAACGCAAGCTTCGACCAGAGGTTTAAGTGGCCGCCGGGACTTATAAGCTATTCTACTGGGTTTGTGCATATTACCGAAGAAAACGCTTATGAACATAGGGAGTGGATTCGTTGTATTGAAGGATTTTCATACGGCGCGAACATGCTGATTGAGCCTGGCGAACTGTTACGGCAAATCGTGACGCCTTTGAAAATCGACGATTTCAAGTTTCCGGTCGTGGTTAATTTTGGCTTTTTCGAAGAAACCGGCTTGCCCACACACCCTGGCATGGGTACAGGAACGTGTTGGATTGAAAACCAAAAGCAGTCAGGAGGCTGGAGAAAAGGCATACTCACGTGTCGCCACACGATGAATAACATCCCTCTTGGTAGTATTGTCAATCTTTCTGCGAGCGCTAATTACTCACGTCCCAGCCAAGGATTTCTGGCTGATATCACTTCCTGCATGATCGATGCCGCCATAATTGGAATTAATGAAGCAGAGTGGCCCAATAATCTGTCACACCTACCGATATGTAATCCCATAGCACCAGGTCAATCTGTCTCTTTTCAAGGCAGACTAACTCGCGGTACCGGTTCCGTTCTACGAGTGTTTCAGCACGCTTCTTATAGCAATTTACTTGCTCAACGCATATTCACGGATTGTTTTGGAGTAAAGGGCGATAGCGGGTCCCTGTTTGTCGATCCAGACGCAGCAGGAGAAAGCGGCCTCGGGATACACGTGGGTTCCATCCCCGACGGGTCAGGGAATAGAGAAGGCGTATGCCAACACCTCTTTCAAGCCTCTCGATTCTTTGGCTTCTCAACATTTAAATAATATAGGAGGTGGTGGGTATGTCTAGTGACAGAGGCAAAATTACGCTAATGGTTCCGGTTACGTCAAGCCAATCGCCTGATTACGAAGATAGGGGCGGCGGAGAACAGTACGGCCTGATAGTAGAAACATTTCAGAGGATAGTAAGCTCAAAACAGATTGACCCAGAAGCGCTAGAAAGAAATATGGAACGAATTATTAATCAGATCGACGAGCTCCTTAACAAGATAAGTGGCAAACTTACGAGTAGCTGGAAAGTCGAAAACATTTGCGTTGGACTGAGCTTAAATGCCGAAGGCTCTGTTGGATTTGCTACGGCAGGAATTGAATCATCGATAGAGATAAGTTTTTCTCCCAAATAGCAAACCATGGGGTCATATCTTTCTTCTTGGCTAACACACTTTTCACCGGCCTGCAAAGGTTGGAATGACAGTGAGAAATTCAAGAATGGGACAGGGGGACGTTGTTTTGACTTCGTTGACTTCCACCAGCAAACATTTCGGAAGGCGCTCAGGGCGCTCAGGGGGACTACAGGATGTCCCTTTGGGCTGTTATGTTCAATACCGGCAGCTGGCTCGCCATACTCAAGACGACGATGGATGCTCGCAGGATGAATTACTATTCCAGCGTTATGCTTTCGAAAAGCCACATAAAGGAAATACAGTTATTCGATGTCGGAAGGTACTTCTTAAAGAAATATAGAGAGAATTTCGCTATTGTTTGCGATGAGAAGAAAGCCGTAAGGCACAAACAGGCCCTCCTGTCAGTCCCGACCCTTATCGTCAGCATTCTCGGAGACCTCTTCATTATGGGGGATGGGTAGGGGACGCTCCCAAGAAAACGGTTTCTTGACGTTCCCTTTGGCCCCTAAGCGCGCGCTCCAGGTTTTCGGTTTCTGCGCGAAAAAAGCCGGTAACGATAGTTGGTCTGGAAATGTCTCTTCACGACCGCGGTTGAAGCTCTGGGCAATAGAATTGCATGAACATCGAATGTACAAATGTGGAGGGCGGCCCCAAGATTGCATCAGCAACCTGGCAAGTCCTGGGGAATAGGCGTATCTGAACAACGGACCTTCAATGCTGTTTCAATGCGTCGACTCAGTTTTTGCCTCCTCAAATCGTTTTGTAGTGTTTTAAAGATTAAGCCACCTCCGAGTAGAACGCATTCTGCTGTAAGCGCAAAAGGGATGGGAAACAAAAGATCCTGCAAAGTTGAGATGGTTTTCCGCCGATATATCTGTTCGCCTGACTGTGCAAGAACAGCCGATGCCATAGAACCGAGAAATGAGCAGAGAACACTGCGAATCCTGATCGCATCGTTCTGGTAATAATGGTTAGCGAGTTCCTCAGCAATGGTTTGCCAGTATGTTCTTGCACGGGCAAATTCATGCTCATTGATGGCATTCCTTAGAGCCCGTCGGAGTTCTTTGCCTGCAGCGTTGTTGCGTATCGTTTGAATAACACCACAAAAGTCTTGGTGACTTGAAGGCAAATGGAGGTCAATGGCCGTATCCACAATCACTGGAGAGCTGAGAATGGTCACAGTCGTAGCCTCTACCGTATCAATGTCGTTTGGAATCGTTACGAACTCTTTCAGATGTTCGCTGTACTGTCCGATGGCATTTTCACGAGAATTAAAAGGGGCTGCAAACACAGTTTGAATTAATCGTTGCATTTGTCTCGCTTGCTTCAGGCTGAAGGTGCTAGAAAGCTGATAGGCGAGCGAGCGGTTAAAAACCGGAGTTGTATCGGAACGTAAGATTGTTTTTGCGTGACCCTTGTTTTCATGAATTCGTTCATAGGCTCTATGTGGGTCCTCAATACTCCGAAGGAACTCGCTTCGCATATCTTCGCTAATTTCAGGAAAGGCTTCGTGCAACCACCGACCGTAGGTCTCCCTGTCTTCGAGGACAAGGTGCAATAAGAGTGCAAACACTTCCATGACGTTATGTCCGCCGAATTGCCTCTCGCTTACTGGACGATGAGCTTTGGGGTTTCTAAGGATAGTGCCATCAAGGCGGCTGTACAAGTCAACCTGTTTCGTTGTCGGCTTGAAAAGGCGCGCTCCCGAAGTACCATGCGCTGCTATATATTCTGCACGAGATCTGATTGGTGCTACTGTAGCCCTCTCGCGCATTCCAGTGTCTGGGTATAGATTCAGCGGATGCGTCAAAACGACAATCGCACCCGTTTCGATGAGTTGTTCTATCACCCGAAACTGCTCGCCAGCTGCAAAATGGTTTGCGAAAATTGTGTTCAGTGCAAATACCTCATCGGTTATGAGGATTTCATCGTAAACAAGCGCCAGGAGAAGAAGCGACTCTACTAACGCCTGAGGTTTCTTCGGGATTGCCCGGCTGTTTGCTGCCCAATCGGATAGTATGAGCCTAGATGCATTGTCTGGAGTCAAAGAATACCCGCTGTCTTTTCGTAAAGGGCACATCATTCATGCTGGTAAAAAAGGCGTATTCGCCATGTTCTTCTATACTTGGTCTAGAGTCTCACCGTGAGACCATATCTGATCAAAAGCTGCTTTATAAGCATCGAATATTGTTGGCGCATCAAGTCTCCTCAACCACATGCAAGGTCTTGCGTTGCTGCTTGTATGATACAAAACCGGTCGAACAAGCAGGAGGCCATTATTCAGATTCGAGTCTACAAGTGTTGCTGAAACGTTCCCAACACGCCGACATTTTCGAATCATCAAACGCTGAGCCTGATTGGGCCTTTGTTGTCGCCATGTTTCTATCCAGGAGCCAAACTCACGGTCTACAAGCGGAAATTGAGCTATCATGGCTTCGTCGATGATTTCCGACAAAGCTTTGACCTGAGGCTCAAACTGCGAATCTGCGATGAGTATACGGATTCGAAGTCGGGGCTTCTTCTTCAGAGTCGTCAGGACTTGTTCTTGTATTTCCTCGCTTTGTACCATTGTGTAAAGATTCTGCCCAACAATGAGGAGGTCTTGGCTCGCTACTTCCAGTGCATTTTTGATTGATAACGGAGTCTTTTCAACGTCGAGTGAAGCGCGCAGAAGCGTTGCATCGTTGGACGATAGATAGTCACCTATTGGGCCGTCGTGGTTGGACCTACGTTCAATTTCCTCAATCATTTCCTCTAACTGGTTTTTGAACGTTTGTCGATCTCGAGGTCGATTACGGTCGCTATAGCGAATCACGCCATAGCCTGACAGGTCAAAAGGTATTGGCTGGGGACGCTCTATCATCATTAGTGTGCCGTGCGCCAAAGCATGACGCGCGCCCAACTCATAATACACATTCGGATTTCTGTCTGTAAGCACGGCAATCACCAGATCAGCATGGAATAGTTGATCTATGATTCCATTTATAATGTTTCTCGCAGAAGCTTTTGATCTTTCGCATGTATATCCCAATTCCTGAACAGTTCGCTGAATGTAGTCTTTGAAGAATTTGGTCCAATATGCCTTATCGTGTACCTCGGTTGTCTGCGAAAACGGCATTATTACAAAACATTTCTTATTTGGTGCCATCCTCGTGCACCTCCTGAGTTATGTTATTCTACTCAACTTTGAACATAAACGAAGGGTCAACTTTAGGGATGCCCTTCACATCTTCACATTCTGTTTACTATCAGGTCTGGACGAGCAACGATGGTTGTCGGTGGTATTAGGCAGATGTTATCCCTCTGTCCCGAGAAGAGATGGGTAGGAGATGTGTAGGGACATCAAGAAAACAAGAAACCAGCTTTCCCCAATACCCTTCTCGTCATTTCATGTGACTATCCGCGGGTGGTTTCCTCCTGAACACGGGGCCTTGGTACGTCTTTGAGGGCGCCCTTCGCATTTTCACATTCTCCCTTCTACCGATTATGAGCGAGCAACGATGATTGCGGATGGTGCACTAACCCAATGTTATTCCTCTCCCCTGAAAATGTCAATCACAAGCATGCGGGATGAGGTAGGCATGGATTGGTTGCGATAACCTGAAACTGACCTACCTAACGGGCAAATGATCACCGAAAAATGACTCTCCCCTTGGACGATCTCTGGTAAGCTGGTCTTAAGAAAAGGCCGACGGTACAGGAGAGAGGGGTGATTACGATGGATCAGGGGCAGCCAGGAGGACTACAGGATGTCCCCCTGAGCCCATAACCTTTTTGTGGTAAAAGACGACGTCCCCCAAGAAATGCTGTTATATCATCACTCGAAAAGTAGTGGTGGTGAAGGATGAGGCCAGGTGGCCAAAATAGAGGCAGTAGAGTTCATGACTCTTGCCCAGATAGAGTCTCTGGCACTCGTGCGGAGGCAGTCCGGCCAGTTCATCTGTGTCCAGAAGTGGCGGCAGAACGAGAGCGACATTTTTCGTCAGTTTGAAGATGGTTTCGAGCAACGTATCGGCTGGCGGCCGGGTGTTTGAATGAACGAAACGGTACACGTGTTGAGGGCCGGTAATGGCCCAGTCAGGATCCAGGAATGCGGCGTCGATAGGTGGAAGCCCTGCCAGAAGACTCTGGTCGAGGATATCGCCCAGGACGAATGTCACAGAGTCGGAAAGCCGTGCCTTCCGGAGGTTTTTCCTTGCCTGGGCCTGGTGGTGCGGGTTGACCGCCACGGTTATTACCCGGTCCGCCACCCTCGCGAGAGCGATGGTCGTGAAGCCGGCACCGGTGCATATTTCAAGCACTCTGTGCCCGCGAAACCGCCCTGCCATATGTTCGGTGAATCTCCGATCGATACCCATCATGAAGGTACGGTCGTCCGCCACGTAGTTATCGCCAAATTTCTCACGGATTGCGTCAGGTTTCATCACATGCCTGCCGACCTCATGGTGGATCCACTGGGAACCCCCTTCACATCTTCACATTCTTTTTTCTACTAGGTCTGAACGAGCAATGATGGTTGTCGGTGGTATCAGGCAGATGTTACCCCTCTGCCCCGAGAATGTCAACAACGGCCGTGCCTCTTTTCGGATTCTTTGATTCCATGTTTAAACGATGTTCCTTTGGTCTTGCACGGATACCAAATGTGAAAATGTGAAGGGTGTCCCCAAAGTCCCTGAGCGAAGAGGCCTTAATTATTCAGTGGACGTACCGATAAAGCTGGATGACAACGCAGCCGGCTGAGCAAGGAGGATAAAGGATGGCGCTGATTGAATGGAACGACACTTTTAGTGTCAATCTCGATGGGATTGACAAGCAGCATCAGAAGCTGATTGGAATGATCAACGATCTGAACGATGCAATGAAACGCGGTCAGGGAAAAGAGAGCCTTGCGGCTATCATCAATGATCTTTTTGCCTATGCGGGCAGTCACTTCGCGACTGAAGAGAAGTATTTCGACAAATATGCATACCCGGAAGCCAGGCGTCACAAGGCTGAACACGCCGATTTCGTCACGAAAGTGGCGGACTTCAAAAAGGGATTTGACAGCGGCCAGGTGGCGCTAAGTATAGAAGTAATGACGTTTCTGAAGGATTGGCTGAAGGCCCATATATTAGCCAGCGATAAGAAATATGGTCCCTACCTTAATGATAAAGGGCTAAAGTAGTTTCGAGGAGTCGGGAAACGTACGGTCGTCCGCCACTCAGGCGTCGCCAAACCTGTCACGGATTGCGTTAGGTTTCATCGCATGCCCGCCGACCTCATGGCGGTTCTATCCTGTCGGACAGGAATACCTTGACCAGAGACTGATAAGGTACGTCGCGCTTGTTTGCCAGAAGCGTCAGTTCTTCAAGCATGGATTCAGGAAGACGGAGAGAGATCAACGGGAATATTGAAGAATACCTGTTCGCATTCAACCGGTGTGACGTTGTGCCCTGCTTTGATTTTTTCTGAATTGGGAGAGCCCCAGGGGACGTCAAGAAACCAAGAAACCAGATTTCCCCAGTACCCTTCCCGTCCTCTCATGTGTCATGCGTGGGTGGCTTCGTCCTTGACACTGGCCTTTCAGGGTAGTAACGGACCTTAATTTTCACCAGAAAAAGTAATATACACAGGAAACAGGGCGGATATGTCGGCACGGGCGAAGGCCCCGGGTTGTCGTCTAATGACAGAGGTGTTCATGCCACGACGCGCACGTCTTGATGCGGCAGGTGTGCTCCATCATGTGATCATAAGAGGAATCAACAGAAAAGGTATCTTCCTCGGAAACGATGACAGGGAGGACTTTGCCGGCCGACTGTCCGTTCTCTTGCCGGAAACCGTAACGGTCTGCTATGCGTGGGCACTGATGTCCAACCATGCGCATATGCTGCTGCGCACAGGCGATGTTCCCTGTCCGTGGAAGAGGAAAGAGGCGGCTTCTGTTTCTTCGCGGTGACGGAACTGGGAACCACGCTGAAGGACCTCGCCATACGTTTCGCAATCTCCGGACAGGCTATAGGCCTTGCCGCAGAGCGGGGAAGACAGATTGCAGAGAAGAAGGGATTGAGGCTTATGAGATGAGTTGCTTGCTTTCTTGGGGACGCCCCCTTTGCCCCCAGGTTCAGAATTGACGAGTGTTGGGCTATCTATGAAAGAAACAGAAACTGATACCTCTGCGGCTTCGATCCTACTGAAGTCATTAGGACTCTGTTATAAGTGCGCTCCTTTGACGGTGATCTTCATATTGATTGTCACTGTGATAATGAGCATTGTTCCCTCGCTACACGTCCTTTTAACCAGGTATATTATCGATGCTCTGGTAAGCTTTGGAGCCAAGTCTGTTAAGACGGAGAATGGAAGGCAGATATTCTGCATTTTGATTTCCTGGGGCGCGCTCCTTTTCGTAAGCCACATGGCCGGTCTTGTCAATAATTTGCTGCAGGGAGACATTACCGATAGAGTTGTTGATCATATAAACAGATTGATAATTCACAAAACAACGGAAATTAAAGATCTGTACAATTATGAGGATCCCTTATACTACGATGATCTATCAGTACTCCAAAGCCAATCCGGGGTCAGACCGGTTAACCTGCTCGCAAATGTCACATTAAACCTGAAGAACATCATAACGGTGTGTTCATTGGTGCTTGTTCTGCTGACGATTGACTATCGTATTCCAATAATCCTCATCGCAACCTTACTGCCCCACGTCTACGTAACGAACAAATTCAATACTGGCAGCTGGCTCGCCATACTCAAGACGACGATGGATGCTCGCAGGATGAATTACTATTCCAGCGTTATGCTTTCGAAAAGCCACATAAAGGAAATACAGTTATTCGATGTCGGAGGGCACTTCTTAAAGAAATATAGAGAGAGTTTCGCTATTGTTTACGATGAGAAGAAAGCTATAAGGCACAAACAGGCCCTGCTGTCGGTCCCGACCCTCGTCGTGAGCATTCTCGGCAACCTCTTCATTATGTACATTGTTATTCTTAACGTTATTAGTGGAAACTATAGCTACGGCACAATAGCTGCTTTTATTGCGGCGTTCCTTCAGATTAATTATTACCTTGTCGACCTCATTCAGTTTGGAAGCTATCTGAACACAATACTTTTGTATTTCAAGAAATTGTTCGCTTTTCTTGATTGGAAGAGCACAATAGAAATAGGGCACGATATCGAGATCGCAGAGAATGATTCGGTCTACGATATCGAATTCAGGTCTGTCTCATTTCAATACCCGCATTCTTCAAAGCTCGTCCTGAATGATGTTTCCTTCGCAATTAAGCCAAAAGAAAAACTCGCAATCGTCGGAGAGAACGGGATGGGCAAGAGTACGATTGTGAAACTCCTATTACGATATTATGATCCCGTAGCCGGAGAAATACTATACAAGGCGAAGAACATTAAGGAGTACGACGTAGATTCCTGGAGGAAAATAATATCGGCAGTCTTTCAGGATTACAGTGTATATAACATTTCCCTACAGGAAAATATTGCGATAAGCGACCTTCGCAATGACGACGGGATTGATGAAACCAGATGCTACGACATATGCAAGAGCATGGGTCTTCATAGTTTCATCAGCAACGGTAAAGTACAGAATCTTCAGTTGGGGAAGGAATTTGGGGGGATTGAACTCTCGGGCGGACAATTACAGCGCGTGGCGATAGCCAGGGCTTTCTATAGGAATTCAGCGACAATTATGGTGATGGATGAACCTACTGCGTCATTGGATCCCTTGATAGAAACGCAGATATACAAAGACTTTGCGAAACTGTCTCAGGACAAGACGACAATCATGGTTACTCACCGGTTGGGATCGGTAACGCAGGCAGATAAAATGATAGTCCTGAAGGATGGCAAAATTATTGAATCGGGCAATCATGAGACGCTAATAAGGCAGGACGGCGAATATGCTGAAATGTTCAATACGCAGGCAAGACACTATAGAAAGAATACTATTGCAGCCGGGGGGACATCCGGTTTAACCAAAGTCAACAGTAAAGGTTTCCTCATCCGTCGATAGGCCGTTGATTCCCCCCTTCTTTCCGCTCCTCTCTGTTGTGTTAAGATCCGCGGGTTTCCCCCGCTTCACAGTCTGCTTCACAGTCAGGGGACGTTCAAGAAAGCAAGAAACTAGATCTCCCAAACACCCTTCTCGTCATTTAATGTGACTACGCGCGGGTGGTTTCGTCCTCGACACGGGGCCTTGGTACATCTTGGGGGGGTGCCCTTCGCATTTTCACAGTCTTCCTTCTACCGATTATGAACGAGCAATGGTGATTGTGGATGGTGCACTAACCCAATGGTGTTCCTCTCTCCCGAGAATGTCAATAACGGCCGCGCCTCTCTTCGGACCTTTGGGCCTCCCATGTCTGCACGATGTTCCTTTGATCTTGCACGGATGCCGTATGTGAAGATGTGAATGTCCCTAAAAGCCGGAAGTTAATACGAATAATCAATGGAGAAATAGAACAACATATTACGAAGGGCAACTGAGGGACATAGGATGTACCGTAGGCCCCCAGGCCTCTTCGCGGAAGGCGCGAATCGAGCAGGGCGGATTCGTCACATTTTCTTTTTGGCTTGCCCTCAATCCTGTTAGGGTATAGACCGGTCTTCGAGACGTCCGGGGGTGAAAAGTGGAAAAACGCAGCCTCAAATGGATAGAACTCACAAGGACCTTCGCGATGTTCTTTATCGTGCTGTGTCATTCCAGCGACATGGTGTCTTTTCGGGAGGACCCATGGTGGGCGGCGGCGGTTTCGTCGGCGGTCCGTTTTGCTGTCCCCCTTTTCTTCATCATCTCCGGATACCTGGCCGGTGGGGGTCTTCCGTCCGGGAAAGGCAAGGCTGCTTTCGCCGGCACCCTCAGGCACAGGATTGCCCCGATTATTGTCAACTTCCTCGCATGGAACATCATCTACATGTTCCTCGTGAAGATCTTTTTCGGTGCACCCTTGTGGTCTTTCAACTCCCTGTGGAGTATTGCCACCGGGTATGTCCATCTCTACTTCATTTTTGTCCTCATGCAGCTTCTGCTCCTTCACAGACTGGTTAGCCGGTTTCTCAAGGGAAGTGCCGGCAATGCGATCATCACTTTTGCTGCGATCCTATCGATTGCCTTCTACGTAATATCGGACACCCTGCTGTGGACAAGAGGGGCCGACGGTTATTTCTTTGAATGGCATTGGGGCAAGTTGTTCGCCGCCTGGTCTTTGTTCTATTTCTGGGGCGTATGGCTTGGCCGCCGGACCACTTTGATCGAAAGAATGTCGCGGGCTGTCATTCCTCTTGCCGCGGCAACTGCCGTATTCTTCGTGCCCTACGCCGTCGAGACCCATGTTCAATTACAGTCTTATGGATACAGCCCTCGGGGCTATTTCCTGGCGGGCGGCCTCGCCTTCCAGTTCCTCTGCGCCAATCTCGTTCTCGCTTCAGCCTACCGGTTGATCGCCCTCAAGAGAACTAACCGGCTGACGGATGCGATGGTCGGGTCCGGTGCCGATACGTACGGTATATACCTTTGCCATTATGCGTTCGTCATGGCCATGGGATATTTGCAGACATACCTCCCTATTCCCCTGCCGCCTGTGCTTGCGATCCCTTTGATCGCAGTCATCGCCTGGACCGCAAGTCAGGGCCTCGTCAGGGTCCTTGGCTTGCCGCGTTTCGGGGCTGTCAATCGTGTGTTGTTTCGTATGCAGAGAAAAGGGCTCAGGGGTGAGAATTCGCCCTGAGCCCTTTTCTCTCCTATTTCTTTTTCTGAGTTGTCGATGTGGATGTGTCAGCTTTGAGAACCTTCACATCTTCACATTCTTTCTATTACCAGGTCCGAACAAGCAATGGTGATGTCAATAACGACCGTGTCTCTTTTCGGATCTTCGGATTCCATGTCTGCACGATGTTCCTTTGGCCTTGCACGGATGCCGAATATGAAGATGTGGAGGGGGTCCTCTGATGTTGTCTCATTTTGTTGCCATGCCACACAGGTCTGATTACTATCGGATAACGCAGAAGTTCAGCGGGAGCCGGACTTGTCGGCGATCCGATGCAGTGACCTGTCATGTCCTTTGGCCGCGAGTTCCTGTTCTATTCTGTCGGATAGAAAAACCTTGACCAGAGACTGGTAGGGTACGTCGCGCTTGTTTGCCAGAAGCTTCAGTTCTTCAAGCATGGATTCAGGAAGACGGAGAGAGATCGTTTTCACGGAGGGCTTCAGGTTGGCAAGCGTGAGTCTTCGTGCCTTTTTCCAGTCAACGTATTCGGTGGAATCGTGACTTTTCCAGAAATCTCTTTCCTCTTCTTCACTTTTGAACCGGGGGATCTTCTTCATGGGTTTGATACGCCCTCCTCTCTTTCCTGTTCATGTCTCTTGCAGATATGATCCGTACCTTGTCCCTGCGAACCGTGAAGACCAGGAACAATAGCCTGCCGGAGTCCGTCTGCCCTAACACGTAGAAGCGGTTCTCCTTCTCCGAATGCTTTTCGTCATCACCGGACACAACGGGAATATTGAAGAATATCTGTTCGCATTCAACCGGTGTCACGTTGTGCCGTACCTTGATCTTCTCTGAATTGTGCCTATCCCATTCGAACCCGGTGCACTTCAGGAGAAGGTCAGATATCATGGTCAAAGTATATCTCTATAATATACACCTGTCAACCGGGGGCTGGTGGGATGGTTCAAGAGTTCACTTGTAGTTTGATCACCGGCAGCCCCACAAACTTAATAACCCGTTCTCCCCAGCCGATAATAAGCGTGAGGCGTATCCGCAGGTTTAGACGTCGGCACTCCTGCCATCGTCTCGCTCGTACGCAGTAGCGGCCCATGAGATATTCACCGGCGGCCCCCCACTGCCCTACCTGTCGAGCGGCGTTTACAACGCGGAACTCCTGAAACAGTTGAGCGCCGAAATGGCGGCGAAGATCGCCATTTTGCCGTAGCAGAGGTGCCCGACCGGGTGCCCCGTGGAGCTGCTATGCAATCGGTAAAATTGGGAAAACCGGTGCGTCACAATAGAACAAGGGGGCCTGCAGATTGAAAAAGCAGATTACCGCCGCCGTGCTTCTTGCGCTTCTTCTATTCCTGACCTTTGCAGGATGCGGAGGCGGTTGTTCGGGCGGCGCAGCCGCTCGGGCCATTACTTCGGACGTCGATTATGCGAAGTCCGAAAACTGGCTGGCGCTGCCCCCTTCTCCTGATAAAGCGGTCGACGTCTTCTACGTTTACCCCACGGAATACGTTGCGGGTCCGAACGGCCTTGTTATCAGCACGATCGACGACCCGAGCATGGTCACGGGTGCACAAGACGCCCTTGGCGAGCAAGCGTCCGCCTTTGCGGCCATAGGGAATATTTATGCGCCTTACTACAGGCAGGCAGACGCCAGCTATGCGTTGAGCCTGTCGACTGTCGACACCGTATATAATGTTGTTTCAGGCATCCCGCAAGGCGACGTAACCGCGGCATTCGACTACTACATCCGCCATTACAACCATGGTCGCCCCTTTATTTTGGCCAGTCATTCCCAGGGTTCGGCGGTAGTAGCATTGCTGCTGGAAAACTACATGAGAGACAATCCCGCGGTATATGCCAAAATGGTTGCCGCATACGCGATCGGATGGTCGTTCACACAGGATTACTTCAACAAAAACCCGCATCTGAGGTTTGCCCTGGGTCCCGACGACACGGGAGTCATCATTTCGTACAACACGCAGGGGCCTTTATTCGTGGGAAAAAATCCCGTCGTCTTTCCCGGAGCCATGGCAATTAACCCGATTACCTGGACCAGGACACAAGGCCTGGCAACGGCCGGCCAAAACCTGGGGTCTTTGCTCCTCAAACAGGGCGGGCAGACCGTGCTCCCGGCCCAGCCCGGCGTCATGGACTTTGCCGACGCGCAAGTCACACCGATCAACCCGACCACCAGTCAAATCGACCCGACCTCGACGACGAGCGTGGTGTTTTGCCATACGGTCGTTCCGGCAGCACTCGCGACAAATTCGGTCTTCACCGCAGGGGTCTATCACGACTATGACTACCCGTTCTACTACAACAACATTGCCGCAAATGCCGCCAACCGGGTCCATAGGTTCCTGACCGCCGGACGCTAATGCCCTCTGATTTCAGGTTATCGCCGGATTAATTTAGAGAAATATCCGGACCGCAAGCGCGAACAGGATGAGAATTACTATTCCGACGCACAGTCGCAATATTCTATTCGAACCGGATTTGCTTCTCACTTTTTGATAGAGTTCCGGGTATGTCGATTTGATTGCAGCCGCTATATCACGGTTCGTGTACACTGCCATTGAGAAATAGTCGATCGCTTCTTGAGTCTTCCCGGCTTTAACGGCTATAGAACCAAGCGTATACCACGCTGTATAATCATCGGGCCTTTTTGCAGCGACTTTGAGATAGAGGTCCAGGGACTCCTGGTACCGGCCTGCATTGTTATACGCTTCCCCAAGAAGGATCTGGGCCCCGATCTCTTCAGAATATTTTTCCAGCCACATCTGGCAATGCCCGATAAGCCCGGGCCAATCTTTGTCCGCTCTGAGCTTGTCTCCTTTTATAGCCCAGGAATGGGAATCAACGAATTCATCCATGATCAATATCTCCTTCCCAATTCTTATCTTACACGAATTTGGACCGAGTTATCAAAGTAGCATTAACGTTGATGCACTTTGCACTTTCACATTCACCCGTCTTACAGAACAGCCTTGGGGGCAGTCAGGGGACGTTCAAGAAAGCAAGAAACCATCAGCTTTGGGGACGCCCTTCACATCTTCACATTCCTTTTTCTACCAGGTTTAAGTGAGCAACGATGATTACGGATGGTCTTAGGCAAACGACAGGTCGGAACTCTTCACATCAAGAAAGGCACCGGCGAAGGTCGTGGGACGGAGTCCCTTATGCTACTTCGCGGTCAGCGAACTCGGCACGAGCAAGTCAGAACTCTCACGCCATCTCGGTCTCTCCGCCGCCGCGGTGAGCATGGTTGTGAAACGCGGCCGGAAACTGGCCCCGGAAGGAGGATACAGCTTCCCGTTGCACGCTTTCCTTCGCGTCTTTCTGCAGTGTTTTGCACAGGGCAAGGACATTGCAGGGAGGAGGGGGGCTGAAGCTCACACGAAGAGCTGCCTGTTCCGCGTCGTTCCCTCTAGAGGTACTTCCTCCACCCGGGTTCTTCCATCATGGGCTGGAAAAACATGATGTAGGGGCCTTTGATCAGGTGCGCCATCACCCCCTGGTCGTGGATCTTGCGGATCTCGTGGTTGACCAGAACCTTCGCGAAACCCAATTGTGCCATTTCGGGGGCTTCCCACTCGCTGTGAATGAGGTACTCAGGCGGATTGGGCGCCGCGTCGGGCGTCTCAAATGCCGGTTTGGGGTTCTCGGGAGGCACTGCCCCAAGGGTCTGGAGGGCCTCACTCATGGATTGAGGGTCAAGCATGAAGCTGCCGATGGCGCACACGCCGATCTGCTTCATGATCATGTACCCGAGGAAGCCCGTTGAATCGGAGATGGCCTCCATCGTCTCGATCGCACCGGCCTCGAAATCCTTCTCCCTGCCCGGCTTGACGGTATGCTCGGCGAGGGCCACGCAACGCATGGGTGTGGCAAATCTTACAATGTCTTTCTGTTGCTGAATATCTTTTGCAAGGTCTGCTATCTGGCCCATGGATCGAACGGGAGGCATCTTGGCCTTGACAATGCTGTAAACCGGTTCCCACGGTCCCTCAACAACCATGGAAAGACAGTGGCCACAAAGCTCGAAGATCCTGTCGAACTGCTTTACATGAAAATCGTCGTGATCCCGCCAATCCTTCCACATAGTGTACTGGTAATTTCTGATGGGGTTCAAAGTCTGCCGCATATCGACCGCACCACCCCCAAAACGGCCGGCCAGGGGGAGTATGCCTGTCTGAACGTTCGCCTGGAATCCCAGGAATCCGGGATGGGAAGCAGTAGTGATGCATACTCTTGGACCCACCTGATGCATCTGACGGAAACTTTCCTCGGAGTTCACCACCCTGGACATATTGACTGCCACATGAATTGAGTTTGCTTTGTCCTTCGAGGCCATAGCCGTTACCTCCTTCTTCGTGTAATCATGCCTGTCAAACATTCATTTCTTCCCACTATTGACCTCCTGATTTGTTTACCAGAGTTGTTAATTGCCGCAGCGGGAAATGAACCGGTTTACAACAAAAAAAAGACATTCGGATGTTTTGATTCAGACTGATCGCGGTTGTTATTCCGTTTCGCCACCTCCCATACCTTCATCGGTCGAAGCCGTGGAGCCGCGCCGGAAACCTGGTATATTGTTCAATTATACAGTCGGCAAGCAGCTATGTCACACAAAGCACCATTCTTACGTGGTCATTTTGATACATCAGGTGTCGCCCTTTCTATCATAAGGTGTATGGTGTGAAATCCTATGGGAAACCGGTCTCATCAGTCTCGCCTCTCACACTGCAATACACTACAGTGATGGCGTTGCCGGGGATCGCAGGACCCGGAGAATTTCCTCTATGTCGGGCAACTCCTTGATGGGATAAACCTTGACGAATATAACGCGGTGACTGTCATCGAGAACTATGTTGGCCCGCTCTGAAAAGCCATTCGTTTCTCTGAATATACCATACTCCTGTGCCACCATACCATGGGGCCAGAAATCGGAAAGCAGTATTGTGTCCTTGATACCTAGTTCTTTAGCCCAGGCGTTTTTACAGGGGACGCTGTCGATACTTATACCCAGGGCAACAGCGTTGAGGGCATCGAACGTCTTCTTATGAGCTTCCAATGCCTTCATCTGTTCAGCACACACACTTGTCCACGCGAGAGGATGAAACGAGAGGAGTACTTTCTTTCCCCGGAAATCGGCCAATTGAACCTTTTGATCGTGTTGGTCCTGGAGCGTAAACCCTCTGGCTTCATCACCTTTCTCTATTGCTGTTGGCATCTCGACCTCCTTCTATGTATTTCCCATACGGTAAGCACTGACGGCAGATTCAGCAAGTTATTCAATCCGCGAGGGCATGCAGCAGCAAAGCGGTGTTTACGGCGCCATCGTTATTGAGCCGCTCCAGAACGGCCCGAAGCCGGATCGTGATTATGTTGTCATGCTGTCAATAACGGCACCGCCTCTTTTCGGATCTTCGGATCCCATGTTTACACGATGTTCCTTTGATCTTGCACGGATGCCGAATGTGAAAATGTGAAGGGCGTCCCCAAAGTCTTCTCAAAGTTCTGGTAACTGGCTTTCGTCTCGCATCTTGTGGGTTGAGCCCCGTCCGGTGTTGTAACAGGGTCACCGGCCGGCGGCAGGCCGACTACGAAGCAGGATGTCGCGCGCCCCGGGTCCGCAGTTGAAGAGAAGATCGAGGGTGGAAAGATTGGCAAGAAAGTCCCCCCAGAGCTGGGGATACACGGGAGGAACACAGGTGATATAACGAAGCTCGATCCCGTTCCTCTGAAAGATCTTTGCGTCGAGAAATTTCCCGGCCTGTCTTTGAGCCAGAAAAACTGTCGCACCGGCGGCCCTGCAGATCTCCAGGAGAAGTTCGGTTCCCTTTCCTGTAACGTCCAGTTCAGAAAGGAGCCTGAGCTTTGTTTCCACCTGAAGGTTTTTCATCAGATAGCGAGTGACTGCCATGTTCAGATCGATGATTTTCTCAAAAGTGTTCGAAAACACCTCTGTCATGAAGCCGATATGGTCCCCGAGGTAGGGGGCGTTCGCATAGGCGGCCTTGATGCTTTCGAGGTGCTTGTGTCTCCAGCGGCCCTCCTGACAGATCCTGACCTGACTGATGCGTTGCAGCCCCAGGCCCTTTTTCCGGACCGGGACGGTTATCCAGAACATTCCCCGGTCATTTTTGAAACGGTTTCTGGTGATCCAGGTCGTACCCCGGGGAAACTGTACTTCGTCCAACATGATCAGGACGTCGGAGGCGAGGGCCTTGTGGAAGAAACCGGGAAAAGCACAGAAATACGGTTGATTGGCCGATAGGATCATTACGCACCGGCATTTGTTCTTCTCCGGGTGTGATGCAATTGGCGACACCCGGACTGCGCATGCCGTTCACCTGCCTCTAGATAAGTATATCAAACCGGGTGGAAGGGGACGGTTGGGGCTTAACATTACCAGGCTTGCGGTTGCCACGGCTCTCGATTGCGCGAAGGACATTTTACGTCATCTGAGGATGCCCTAGGGTCAAAAGGAAGGGGGAATCTCTTCCCCCTTCCTTTTCCTGAAACAGTTTTCCGGGTGTTCGGCTGCGTGCCTGCTTCGTTTCGGCTTGTCACTGCGCGGCGGGAGCGCCGCTGGTGCTCTTCGTCTTCGTGTACTTTCCTTTGGTCAACTTCTTCCCCTCGGCGCTGCCGGGTCCAACGGTCCCATTCTGTACCTTGGTGGGTGCGGTGGACGACGAGGATGCAGTCGGTTTTGAGGGCGCCGCCGGTTTCGCGGGTGTTGCCGCCTGGGTGGGTTGCTGCGCGGTGGAAGCTCCACCCGTCTGCTGCGTCTTCTTCGTCTTCACGTATTTTCCTTTCGTAAGCTGCTTCGCTTCTTTAGCAGGTCCGGACGTCGTGTTCTCCTGCGCAAACCCCGTGAATGAGAAGCAAAGCCCGATCACAACTGCAAAGAAAAACACCAATGCCTTCTTCATATTATTACACCTCCTTTGATGTGTGATGGAATCCCGTCATTTTTCTGAACACAGGACACACATGGAACAGGACCGTCTCTTTAAAAGTAAATAACTCAATCGCCCAGCCCCTTTCGCATCATTCTCTTAAGGTTTGGAGACATTCTAAAGCCATCAATTGCGAAACCCCCTTGCTGCAAGTCGTGGTATTTTGGGGACATTCACATTTTCACATTCTTCCTTCTACCGATTATGAACGAGCAATGATGTTTGTGGGTGGTATCAGTCAAATGGTATTCCTCTCCCCCGAAAATGTCAATAATAAGCGCGCCTTCCAGATTTTGGCGTCCAGGAGAACAAGACAGGGCAGGGCCGGGAGGAAAGGCTGAAGAGGTTCCTGGATTCCCAGAGGCGCCCCTTGAAGGACAGGGGGCAGCCACCTTTTCTAAATCACAGGGGTGGAAGATTTTGCAGAATTCTTTCCACATCCTGATCAGTTATTGTCTTGCCGTACACTTCGGAATAGAACGTCTTCATCTCTTTGATCATGTCCCAATCTTTGAATAGATCGGGATGAAATATCTTCGCCATGTAAATCATGAGAAGCACGCCTTCGCCGCTTGCGTGGTCCCAGGGGTAGATCCCTCTGGGAATGCGATAGAACTTCCCGTTCTTAACGGCATTCAGGGAGGCCCAACTGGGGTCCTTTTTCATAATGTCAATGGAGTCGACATATCCGCTCAGAAGAATGATGTCCGGCTTCCACGACAATACCTGCTCTGTGGTTGCCTTTGCATGGTTATCGTTAATAGCCTGGGGCAGATAATTGCCTCCGGAGATTTCGGTATTCCAGTGCATGAAGCTGCCTTTTCCCTGACCGTAGAGCAGACTGGAGCGCAGACCGCCGTAGTACACGGCAGGCCTGTTCTTCTTGTCTATTTTCGATGTTATGGAAAGAATCTGTGCGACTTTTCTGTCGAAGTAACTGTTGTATCTATCTGCTCTCGCCTTTGCGTCGGGTCCCAGAAGATCGCCGAACAAGCTTATCTGAGCTTTGAAATTTTCCTTGAATTCATAGAGGCTCATGGGTCGTTTGTCGGCGGAGAAGGCGCACACGGTCTTTAGACCTGCTGAGCTGAATTGCTCCCCTTTCGTCATCCCTGGCGTATAGAGCACAAAATCTATCTTCATATCCAGCATTTGCTTCGGGGTAATGCCATTATTGGTTTGAGCGTTTTTTATTTCCGGATAAAGTTTGTAAGCCCACGGAGATTGTTCCGCCATCACGCTTATCAAATTCCCCTTGCCGAGAGTCATAATCTTCTCAGGGGAAACACAATGCATGCATGCGATTCTCCTGGGGCTGACCGGCACTTCGACTTTGTTGCCGCACATATCGGTTATTGTCTTGTAATCTCCGGCGTAAAGTCGACTGCCACATGCATCTGCCCCGATCAACAGACCCAGCACTATAAAGAGTATATGGACCAACCTCTTGTCGCTCATCTCGTCCTCCACGTATTGTTGCACCAGGAGACTTCTCTTCGAGGTGCGCTAACTCGAAACCGCAGTAATGCTTTCCGGCTTTCCCCGCCACGGACGATTGGTACCGCGAAACAGATTGCCGGATTAAGCACCCGTGCAACTTCCATTGCCACCTCTATAACAGGTTGAGGCGGTCACATCAATAGGCTTATATATCATTGGATATAACGCTCTGTAAAGAGAAATTTGGGCAACTAATTTGGGCATCCCCACAAAGTTTCGTTAGGTTCCTTCCGCCCGTAAACAAATTCTACATGTAAAATGATATTACTATTTTTTACTTATGATGTGATGATAATCATATACTAACACGTCCAGCGTGATCTATATAATACGGTAGGCACCACTCATTACAATAGGAAGGCCGGATGGAAGATTTAAGCAAGACAAATCAAGAACTGGTCAAAGAGATATCGCTCTTAAAACAGAGAATCAAGGAACTGGAGCGATTGGAAACGGAACGCAAACAAATGGAGGAAGCCTTACGCGCGGGCCAGGTTCAGTTGTCGGATGCAGCGGACATTGCCGGAATCGTTTATTGGCAGGTCGATGCTCAAGATGCCATGTTCATCTTCAACGATCCCTTCTATGCTTTTTATGGCACTGCTGCCGAGCGGGAAGGAGGTTACCGGATGGCAAGGGAAGAATATGCGAAACGGTTCGTACATCCTGACGATCGCTTGCGTTTCTGTCAGATGGTGGACCAGAATATCACAAACAAAGATTCTGAAGTTCTTACCAATCTTGAGCACCGCATCATTCGCCGTGATGGAGAAGTGCGGCATGTCCTGGCACGAACGAGGATCGTCAGGGATGGTTCAGGCCTTATCGTCAAAATACACGGCGCAGAGCAGGACATTACGGAACGTAAACTGGCAGAGGAAGAACAGGAGAGGCTCATTCTTCAACTTAAGGAAGCGCTTTCTCAGGTCAAAGTCTTAAGCGGGTTGCTCCGCATTTGTTCTTCCTGTAAAAAGATACGCAACGAGGAAGGAGACTGGGAACAGATGGAAAAGTATATAAGAGACCGTTCAGAAGTGGACTTTTCCCATACTTATTGCCCGGAATGTGCAGAAAAATTGCGTTCTCAACTCCTTCAAAAGGAGTGAATTAATTAACGGCAGCCAGCAGCTAGAGGGTGAGGGTGACGCTCTTGAAATGTTGAAATGTTTGTGGGCCTACAGGGACGCTGCAACTTCGGGAACGCCCTTCATATCTTCACGTGCTTTTCTCCTGTACGCAGGCGTCAGATACAGACGTATTAATCCTCTTCTTCAGTGGTGTGTCTTCTCCTCTTCGCGCCGGCGCAGGGGGTGTTGGTCCAAGTGGTTCTCCCCGTTCCCCTGTCCCTTACCTGTGTTTTTTCTCTTTGTTGCCTGTTTTTTGGCCCTTCTGATTTATACTAAACGTCTGTCCGACTACGCTGATCTGACCTGTCCTCGGGGAGCTGCCCCGGTTCTCCTCGACGGCGAATTTGACCGTGCCTTTGCCCTTACCCGATGAAGCCGACGCGATGATGATCCATGGGGCATTTGCGACCGCTTTCCATTCGCACCCACTGTCGGTTTTTACCGAGAAGCTTCCTCTGGCGTCGCCCTGGCCCACATTCTGACTTGTTTTTGACAGGGTGTATGAACACGAAGGAGCTGCAGGGGAGGTCTTCGCGACCGGTGCCCGTGAAACGTGGGAGGATCCCGCGCTCATCTGCGCCGATGTCGGGTCGCTGCCGCCCGATGCTTGGGTTGCCTGTGCCGCCGTCCGGCCCAGCTGGGTCACGTTCACGGACGCGGTCTTGACCTTTATCACCGTGCTGCGGGCCGCGGTCGACTGGTTCTCCATGAATTGGATGTGAACGCTGGCGCTTCCCTTCCCGGATCTTGTGTTGGAACCGATCCCGATCCAACCGGCCGTTGTTTCAACAGTCCACGGGCAATCCTGGTGGTTTGTCGTGACACTAAAGCCGGTTCCTCCGCGGCTGGCCGAATGGTCGATGGACGCAGGGCTGACCGCGTAGGTGCAGGGATTGGCCGTCTGGGTCACGTTCACGGCAGTGTTGTTGATCTTGACCACCGCGCTCCGGGCCGTGCCCGTGCGGTTGGGCTGGACGGTGACGGAGACGTAGCGGGTTCCGGTTCCGGACTTCGTGGGTGGTTGGACCCCGATCCAGCTGGCCGTTTCGTCGATGGTCCATTTGCAGTCCCCGCTGTTTGTCGTAATGTGAACAGGTTTGTTGTGGTCGTTGCCCGAAAAGCTCAGCGACGTCGGGCTGACCGTGTACGTGCATGCCTCCTGCGTCACGGTGAACGTCTGACCGGCGATCTTAATAGTGCCGGTGCGGGTGCTGCCGGATGCGTTTGCACCGATCGTGTACCTGACGGAGGCGGTGCCGGTCTTTGTCCCGGGAGTTACGTGGATCCATGGGGACGCTTCGCCGACATTCCAGGTACAGCTTGCGTCGCTCGCCTTCACGAGGACGGTGTCATAGTTCCCTGGGGTGCCGCCGGCGGCGATTGACCTGCTTGTCTGGTTGAGCGTGTACGTGCAGGGCGGTCGCTGCGGCTGGTTAACCCAGATGTACTGGCGGTTGAGGACAACGCGACCCTGTCTTGCCGCGGCGCCGGTGTTCGGCTTGACCGTGACAACGATGGTCCCGCTCCCCGTGCCTTTGTGTGTGTCGGGCACGGTGATCCAATCATCGGCACTGGAGATGTTCCAGTTGCACGTGCTGCCGCTTGCGGTGAAATTGATGGTATAGGTACCACCTGAATGTCCCGCCTCGACGACCGCTGGCGACGGGGTGAACGTGCATTGCTGTGCCTGCGCTGTGACAGCAAAAACAATGCCACCAATACTGATGATCGCACAGGCTATTGCACAAACGAGCCCTCCTGCAAAAAAGCTTTTGCGCATCGCATGCCCCCTTTGTTTTTCAGCTATCTTCAATGATTCTACTGAGTCGCCGATCCATTGTCAACAAACCTGCGCACCCGGGGGGCTCCGGGGAAGTAGTTGTGCGAGAATTCCTTCTTCGGCCTCAGGAATTTTGCTCCGCCGTTTCCGGGGGAAAGCCTGAGCTTGTCAGCGGGGATATAGTCATACGACAATATCACCAGGCTGGACACCTTTCCTGTCAACGACATCAAAATACTTTTCAGCGGTTGTTGAATGTTGTGTATTGACTCCAGCCGGGTTACAATTCCCCGAAACAAGTTGATAGAAATTAAAGAGGAAAATCGCGTGTCTGGATCAGGGTTTAGACTTGATGTATTTCAGCCCTGCGACGCGGAAGGGGTTTCCGGGCTCTTCAAGGAAGTCTATGGTGACGGATATCCGGTGAAGATAGTCTATGATCCTCAAGGGTTTACGAAGGCGGTTGACAGACAGGACTATGTGCCTGTGGTTGCCCGCACTCCTGAGGGGGATATTGTCGGTTTCTCGTCCCTTTATCGGTCTGCTCCGAATCAGAACCTCTACGAGATCGGACTCGGCATGGTCTCAGCCGAGTATCGGCGAACTGCTATCGTAGGTCTCATGATGCGTCGCCTCGTGAAAGTGGCTCTTGCGTCGCCCGGCTTCGATGCCTTCTTCGGGGAAACGGTGTGCAATCATGTTCTGACGCAAACAAGCTCAAGCACCCTTAAGGCCGTAGAAACCGCCATCGAAGTTGACCTCATACCTTCCGAAGCCTACGAAAAAGAAGGGAGCGCTTCAGGGCGGGTATCGACTGTCGTTTCCACAAGGACCATTGCTCCCCGGCCTCATACGGTCCATGTTCCTGAGATCTACGGCGGTTACCTGGCGCATATCTACAACGGGTTTGATGACAGCCGCGCCCTCAGGCGATCAGACGAAAGGCTGCCACCTGACCGATCCACCGGCCTGGCAACCCGGATCTTTGAGAGTGCAGGGGTGGCGAGGATTGCAGTCAATGAGGCAGGGTCCGACTTCGAAACCATTCTGGACTCGGAAGAAAAGGCAGCCCGGAGCAAGGGCGTTATTGTAATACAGGTATGGCTCAACCTTTCCTGGCCATGGGTCGCCGGATGCGTCGAAGCCTTGCGCTCACGAGGCTATTTTTTCTGTGGACCCTTCCCGAGATGGTTCGGCGAAGACGGCCTTCTCATGGAGAAGGTGGAAGGACGGCCGAACTGGGAGGGAATCATCCTCTATTCCGAACGGGCCCGGCAGATACTCGAGTTTATCAGGGAAGACTGGGCGGGGGTGACCCGGAGTAAAGCCTTCTCCCCATGCTCCGTTGGCTCCAGCGACGCCCGCAAGGGTGGAGCGGGCGTAAGATAAAGAACGTTAGTATGGTCTGCCGCCGGGAAAGGATCAGGTATTTCACAGAATGACAAGGAACAAAAATCTTCACGATGTGTCATACGTGCATGGGGTGAAAGACAGCGTCGTTCATTCTTCAAGAGGACCTGACGATGTATAGACAGAAAGATCGAAGGTATGGAAAGATCCTGATCCAATTTGTTGCGGTTATGGCCATCGTCTTCACCGGTGTTTCCCTTGTCTGGCCAGGGTCTTCATCTGACCCAAAACTGACAAAACGCTATCGATCGTGGTCCGTGACTGAGCGCGTGATGAAGGCCGAGGCTGATCGCCTTTCTTCGGCTGCCGGTCAGGCCTTTAACGAAGGTCTTTATGGAGAGGTTGCCCTTCCCGCGAAGAAGGCCCTCGATCTTTATCGCCGTCTGTCCGATGTCGCGGGCGAAGTGGAGACCCTTCACTATCTGGGCCAGGCGGAAAGAAAGATGGCGAAGTACGATGAAGCCATAGAGACGCACAACAGGGCGCTGCTGCTGGCGAAGAAAGTGCTGGATCGCAGGGGGCAGGGACAGGCGCTTATCGATCTGGGTGATGTCTATGAACGGAAAAAGGATTACTCGAAGGCCATAGAGTTCTACAACAAGGCACTGGCCGTCCTCAGGCCCGAGGAGGACTGGCGCGACATGGGCAGGGCTCTCTGCCAGCTCGGGGATATTTACGTGGCATCCGCTGATTTTGGAAATGCTTACGACTCCTACTCGCGAGCCCTGCATCTTGCCGAGAAAGGCCGGGATCCCGTCTATGTCGCCGGGTTCAGCGATTGCCTGGGATTCTTCTATCGCCAGCTGGGAGATTACGATAAAGCCATTGAGTATCACAAGAGGGCCCTGGAGAGCGCCGGGAACATTGCCGACGTCACCCTGAGGGCACAGGCCAGGGCAAGGACGCTCAACCATCTCGGCCTGTGCACGGAAAAGTCGGCCGAGTGGTCTCCGATAGAGAAGGGAAACGCGCCAAGGGCAAAGCTGTACAGGGAGGCGATCGAGTACGAGCGTCAGGCCCTCGCATGCGCCGTCGAGATCAATGATCGGTGGCGGCAGGGGTACATTATGAGGGAGCTGAGCCAGCTCCACCGGGAGCTCGGGGCGGTCCTGCCCGATGGGGAAAGGCTGCCCCAGTATCAACTGTCCCTGGAGTGGGCCGAGAAGGCCCTCGCATTAGCGGCTTCATCCATGGGGGAGAAGGAGTGGACGGGCCTCGCCCTGCATCACAAGTTTCGCGCGCAGGCCGCCCTCGGCCGGGATGAGGAATGTCTGAAGACATTTCAAGAGACGGTCAAGGTGTGGGAATCCATCGGCGACCTCATGTCCCTGGGAAGGACGTATCAGTATCTTGCACAATCGTTCTATGAGCCTCGCAATGACTATGAGGATGCCCTGGCCACGTATGACCGGGCCATCAAGATTTACGCACAAATTCATACGCTGGAGTACATTGCCGCCATCCACTTGAGTAAGGGGGCCATCTATGAGCGGCAGGGTGAGATCGAAAAGGCCAAAAAGGCCTATATGGCTTCCATTGAGACGATGGAATCGATGCGAAGCAGGCTTACCTCGGAAGAGCAGAAACTGACGTTCTTCGCGCGGCGGTCGAAGCCCTATGAGGCCCTCATTTCCCTGTTGATCAAGAGCTATAGAAAACAATCCCGTTTGGAGGACGCTGTCGAGGCGTTCTACGTGTCGGAACAGGCGAAGGCGAAGATATTTCAGGAAATGCTGGCGAAGGCAGGTGCGCGGCGCGTGATCGGAAGGAACAATCCAAGGCTCGGGCAATATGTCAACAGGGAGCGGCAATTGGTGGATCATCTGACGCAGTGCAGGAACCTTCTTTCGGAAGCCATGAACAAGCCCGAAGCCAGACGGGACCACGCCCGAATAGAGGCCCTGGAAAAGGACCTTACGGCAACTCAGACCGCGCTCGTTGCCCAGGAACGGGAGATAGAGAAGAATTTTCCCGAATATGGCGACCTCAAAAGGCCAAGGCTCAAAACAGTCCGGGAACTGCAGGAGAAAATCCTCAAGCCGGGCGAGGTCGTTGTCTCCTATTTTATTACCGAGGACAATCTCATAGCGTGGGTTATTTCAGCGAAGAACGTTCACATCGCCATTACGGACATAAAAGGCAGCGATCTCAAGAACAAGATAAGGTCATTCAAGTCTTCGCTGGAAAAGGCGGGGAGGACAGGGGATATCGATGACCTGGCGGCGTTCGATGTAAAAGCCGCGAACGAGCTGTACAGGATCCTCGTGAAACCCCTGGAAGAACAGATAAAAGAGGCGGAGATTCTGTATATTTCAGCCGATGACGTACTTTATACGCTGCCCTTTGAGGCGCTGATCAAGGACGGCCCCGAAACGGAAGTGCTCATCACGAAATACGATCACGTCCCTTTCTTGCTGAAAGATCGTCCTATATCCTATCTTCCTTCCGTGTCGGTCCTCTATTCCGTCAGGACATTCCTGAAGGACGGCTACGGCAAATGGAGAGAGCCTCTTGTTGCTTTCGCAGACCCCGTGTTCTGCCCTCAGGAGTTAAAGACGGAAGGGAAGGACGCTTTCCTGAACAGGGGGGCGAGCTTTGCGTTGATGGCCCTGAGAGGATCCGGATCTTTGACGGATTCCGACCCCTGCGTAGTCCTGCCTCGCCTGTCCGAGACAGCAGATGAGGTCCGGGCGATAGCCAGGATCCTGAAGGCACGAAAGAAACCTTTCCTGCGGGAGAACGCAAAGGAGACGGTGCTGAAGACGATCGACCTCAAGCCCTATCGCTTCGTGACGATCGCGACGCACGGGCTGCTCGCCGGTGAATTCAGGGTGAATCAGCCGTCCCTTGTCCTGAGCCTTGTCGGGGACGCGAAGAATGATGGCCTCCTGGAGATGGACGAGGTACTGGGGCTCGATATTGATGCGGAGCTCGTGACGCTTTCCGCGTGCAATACCTCCGCGGCGGAAGGCGGGGCTGACAAGGGAGAGGGTTTTGTGGGTTTGACGAGGTCCTTTATGTTCGCGGGTACGCCGTCCGTCCTTGTCACACACTGGAGCGTCGAAAGCGAGACGACACGAGACCTCATGATCAAGGTGCACCAGATGATCACGGCAAAGGGAAGGGCCGGCGCCCTGAGGGACGCAAAGGTAGATATGATGGGCAAATACATCGACGCGGGGGGGACGAGAATATCCACGGCTCACCCTTTTTTCTGGGCCGGCTTTGTGTTGGTTGGAGACGGCAGATGAACATGCTCGCCGCTTATAACTAAGGATCATCTTTAGCTACATAGAACATTGAACACGGGACAGCTTTTTCTGTCTTTGTGTTCCGGCCGGTTTTGTGTTACCTTCCTGAGTCACCTTTTTCATTCAGACAACATACAGGGTGGTAGAGGATATCCCCGGAATCATGCGCACCCTGCCGTAGATTGGGAACCGTTCAATGCAGCAAAAACTCTGGTCGAAGGAATTCACGGCCGTTGCTTCAGCAAATTTGCTTATGGCATGGGCATTCTACTCGTTGATGCCCACCCTGCCCATCTATCTGACCCGGGATCTCGGGATCAGCCAGGGGAGCACCGGCTTCGTCATGGCCGGGTTTTCGATTTCAGCCATACTCATCCGCCCATTTGCGGGTTATCTCCTGGATAATTATCAAAGGTTCCTGGTATTCATCCTTTCTCTCTTCCTGCTGACCGGTGTATATGGCGCCTATCCCTTCGCTCATGGCGTGGCTGCGATGTTTCTGCTGAGATTCGCGCATGGCGCCATGTGGGGGATATGTTCCTCCTCGGTCGCCCCGATCGTCGCCGACATTGTACCCCCCGCCAGGCTGGGTGAAGGTATCGGCATCTACGGACTGAGCATACCCATCGGGATGACCATCGGACCGATGTTCGGTCTTGAGGTGCTGAAACGAAGCGGCGCCGACACGATGTTTGTCGCTGTTCTCGGCATCTCCTTTCTGTCGCTGCTGATCGGTTTTCTTGCGAAGACCCCCGCCTCTGCAATCACGAGGAAGAAACTCATTATTGCCAACCTTGTCCACAGGAAGGCACTTCCTGTTTCCCTTTGCATGTTCCTGGTCATGATTGCATACGGATCAATAATCGTCTTTGCGGGCGTTTATGCCGCACAGAAGAGTTTCCCCAACGTGGCTGCGTTCTTCCTGTGTTTCGCGGCGGCCCTCTTTTGCTCCCGGGTCTTCCTCAGCAGGCTTTTCGACCGGGGATATTTCCTTCACCTTGTGCTGGCCGGCATCGCTCTGACCGCCATCGGAATGCCCTGGCTCGGAAATGCCTGGAACCCGACCCAGTTCCTGGTGGCGGGCATAATCAACGGTCTTGGTTTTGGAATACTCATGCCGACGTGCCAGGCCGCGGTAAACAGCCTTGTGGGCCCTCACGAAAGGGGTGCGGCGAATTCCACCTACCTGGTTTCCTACGATCTGGGAATGGGTGTCGGGTCCCTTCTCGTCGGTTTTCTGGCCGACAGGGTCACCCTCGGGGCGATCTACGGGTACACCTCGCTCCTGATCGTACTGTCGGCGGGCATATTCTTGCTGGTGGCCATTCCTCACTACCGCCGCAACAAATCCCGCTACAATGAAGCCGGAAGATGACCCGCAATGCGATATCTTCGTGTATTCCCGGGCCATTGCAGGCGTGTCATCGACCGCTTCCGGGACATTGAACATTGAACAGCGTGGTGCGCGAGGGCGATGGTCGTGAAGCGGCCGCGGCTTCGTTCATTTGGGCCAGTTCTTACCCGGTTTCGCCCAGTCGTATTCGTCGTATGTTCCCGCCTGGTAGTTGTGGGTGGCCTCGAGCGTCAGCAGTTCCTCGTCGCCACCGAGATCGGTTTCCCTCCAGTATGTCTGTTTCATGTCCGGACGAAACCGCATTCCTTCCTCAAGCCTGTCGGGGATGTCGTCCTTGTCCCTATCTTCACTCTCTTTCCAGCCTTGAGGCCAGAATGTGTGGAAATTATTGAAGTGGGTGAACTCATGCATGACATCAACGGCGAAGGTGTCAATGTATGTATACTTCAGGTAGCTTCTCCCCGAGAGCGTCGACGGTATTGACCGCTTGATCGCCGGCAGTTCCACGTAGAATGTATCAGGGTCCCAGGTGTTCACCTTGAGGTTGCATATATTAATGGTCTTGTAGCCGGAATAGTACGGATTGTACTGACCTATAACACCGCGGTGGACACACTGACATTTGTCGCCCGGAATCCCTTCGCACTGGTACGCAATTCTGACGTTCTGTCCAAAGGGTCTTGCCGCCGGGGTCTGCTTCCAGTAATAGAACCAGTTGGGATATTTCCCCTCAGGGTTGTTCTTCTCGTCCCTGGGATAGAAGAATCGCACCTCTCGCGTCTTCTCTATCCTGCATGAATCCATTTTCAGGGTTGCCTTTACCGTTTTCCTGCCGAACTCGTTGTTGTCCTCGGGCAATCCCTTGTAGACGACAGTGAATTTTCTCCCCTTTGGTGTTGATGACGTTGAAGCGGGAGTAATGGTTCGATTGGAGCCTTCTATCTCGGGAATGGTCCATTCGACGGAATCGGCATACCGCTCCGGTACCGTCCTCGCCTCAAGCTCCAGTGTAAGCTTGTTGGAATGCTCGCTTAAGAGGTACTCGTCACTGAAGACATGCCTGCTCTTGTCTTCAGGGCTGACGATCATGAGTTCCACGGATCTCATGTCTCTGCATTCCTCGGGCTCCTGAGGGACCTTGAGGTAGAGCGTCATGGTGGAGCCGGGACGACAACCGGGCGAGGGCCCCATCGGCCTGCCGATATCCTTGCGCAGTGTTATCTCGCTCCCTTTGAGCAATTGTTCGAACTCCGATCTGTTCAGCGTCCATGTGGCATCAAAACATCCCATACCCAGATTCGTCTTGCCGTCATCACCCAGGAAGGTGACTTTAGGCGCATTGGCCGTGACCTTAACCTGACCGTTTTCTGCGGGGGTTGCGCTCACCACATGGGCATAGAATTGCGGATAACGTTCTCCTTTAAAGATCTCGTAGCGGGAAAAGTGGGCCCAGCCGGTGCAGGATGATGACGAATATGAGCTCCTGCGCACACACTTCTTTCCCATCACGCCCGACACATTGATCCCGGTTGACAGAGACTGGATCTCGTACCCCTTTTCCCTGTCGAATTGTCCTTTTACCGGATCGTAGGTATGCGTGACGATCAGATTGCCCGCAAATCTTTCTTTGATCGTGTAGAGAAGGTCCGTCTTCACTTCGCTGGAGAAGAGCTCTTTCTCTCCCCCGTTGACCACAATGTACCCTTCCAGGGGAAAGGCTTCAGGGATCTGAGGTTTCTCCGTACCTCCCTGAAGATCGCCCATCATACCCTTCACCTGACGGAACTGTATGTTGATTATCTCGCGGCGGCGTTCTATTTCTTTCTCCGCCGTCGCGGCCGGTTGGATGGGGATTGACTGCATGCCGGTAGTCCCGCCGGCTCCCCTCGTGGCGTCATTTATGGTCTGCATGGTTTCCCGATACATCTCCATGAGCTTGTTCATGTTCGTTGTGCCCTGCAATTGTTGCTCAAGCTGCCGTGCCCTTTGCTCGAGATCCTCCGGAGCCTGAGCAGACGCTGTGAAGCAAAGCAAGGAAAGGACCATCGCCCCGATCATGCCCATCCATACGGTTTTTTGTCGCTTGTTGACCATCATTCACTCCTGTGGCAATGGATAGCAAACGGGGAGACAGGCGCATAGCCTCTTCATCCCCACGGTTCATGCCGCTTATTCGTGACCCCGAGCCAGCAACGTGCCGTCGATTTCCGGTTTCCACTATCATATCGTTCCTGTGTGAGAGAATGCAATACGATAGTGACAGGCTGGTATACAATGCCCGCACCAATTCCCCTTTGCCAGCGTCCGGACCCTCGGTCAATTCGGGGTAGGGTTGCATCACGCCGCCATCCTCGGCAACAGAGCGGCCCCCTGGCAAGGATATTGCACTGTTTGGTCATAGCGAGGAAGAGGCGCTCCATGGTAGTCTGAGAACGTACCGCAGGAGAAGAGAAGATGTGGAGACAATTGACCATGGTGTCTTACGCGAGTAGAATGAAGACAAACGTCCTAACGGCATAAGAAGCAGGCGGCCGGAAGCATATGACAAATTCGATCAGAGAAAGGAGTCTCACATGGAAAATCATCATCCACAATGCGTAAAATGTACGGTTCTTCGGTGTCGTTCCAAAGAAAAGGACAAGAAGGTGCCGGCGTTCTGCCCTACAGAAAAGTATCGCGGCCTTGTCAAGGAAACGGTGGAGAAATCCATGCTGCCCGAAAACCAGGCTATAAATAAGGGCTGGATCGGTTATATGAGTCAAGTCATGGATCCTGAAAAACCAAGAGAAAAGTTGGCCTGGACACGGGTTGATGAGATTATGGAGTATGCCAGGATACGCGGGATGACAAGGCTGGGCATTGCAACGTGCGGGGAACTGTTGCCTGAATCGAAGTTGTTATCTGATATCCTTGAAAGCAATGGATTTGACGTCGTCTCTGTGATATGTCTCTGTGGTGAAACGGATCCGCAGGAGATAGGCATGCCGGGGAATAAGATCTGCAACCCCATAATGCAGGCAGAAGTGCTAAACCGGGAGAAAACGGAGCTGAACATGATGGTGGGCCTTTGCCTGGGACACGATATACTTTTCCTGCGTCATTGCGAAGCGGAGACAACGCCTCTCGTGGTTAAAGATCGGGCTCTTGGACATAATCCTGTGGCAGCTTTGTATCTGAGCCAGAACCCTCTCTATAAGGACAGATTCATCAGAAAATGAACACGGTGCAGGACGGGGCACTGCTTCACCTTCTTACCCTCCGTGTTGTGCGACCAGACTGTCCCTCAGGGCCTTGAGCCTGCTGCTGAGACCTACTTTGTAGACATGCGGGTTTTCGAAACGTTTGTACTCTGCGGGAAGCATCGCCAGACGTTCCCGACTGTACTGCGCCGTCTGGGACAGGCCAGGGGGATCATGGACGATCTTGCCCCCGGCCATTACAAGATGCAGCGATGGCTCGATCTCGCTGGCATTGACGGCAGAAGACTGATGAGGGACGAATGGATGGTGCATCATGTCGATATGTGTCTCATCATCGAATCCGACAACGTCGGCGCCCAGGAACAGCCCGTGATCATCGATTGCGCGCCATACCTGTTTTTTGTCGGGCAGGGTGATTTTGAAAACATTCTCGGAAAGTTTGATGACCGGATGTCCATCGGTCCATGCCAGTTTGTAGACTCCATCAAGGGCCGCATCGGGTTGTCCTGTGACCAGGTTGGTCCCCACGGCGAAAACGTCGATAGGCGCCGATTGTGCCACAAGACTTCTGATGACATACTCGTCGAGCTGGTTGGAAGCTGTAATTTTGACATGGTGTAATCCCGCTTCATCCAGCATGATACGACTTTGCTTGGCCAGGTAGGCCAGATCGCCGCTGTCCAGACGAATGGATTTGAGGCGATGACCCTTTCTTTCCATTTCCTTTGCCACCGTGATCGCATTGGGTATGCCGCTCTTCAGGGTGTTGTAAGTGTCCACGAGCAATACGCAATCATTCGGGCGGGCGGCGGCGAAGCTTCGGAAGGCCTCGATCTCGCTTTCGCAGCTCTGCACGTAGGAATGCGCCATGGTGCCGAATGCCCGCAGGTTATAATCTCGCGCCGTCCGTACATTGCTGGTCCCCTCGAAGCCGCCGATGACAGCCGCACGGCTGGCATGGTAGCCTCCGAATCCCTGCGCGCGGCGCAGCCCGAAATCGATTAACAATCCATCTCCGGCAGCAAGGCGCATGCGGCTGGCCTTGGTGGCTATAAGTGATTGAAAATTGAGCATGTTGAGCAAAACGGTCTCGATAAGCTGAGTCTCGATGAGGTTTCCGTCAACTCTCAGGATGGGGCGTGTCGGGAATACCACATCGCCTTCCGGCAGAGAATAGATGGTACCTCTGAACCTGAAGCCCTTCAGATAGGCCATATAGTCCGGATGAAAAGACTGCGCTTTCAGAAAATCGAGGTCGTCCTTGCTGAAACGAAAGTCTTCCAGGATGGCCAGCAGATCGGGCAGGCCGGCGAATATCGCGTATCCGCCTTTGAAGGGATTCTTGCGAAAAAAGTAATCAAATACGGCGGATTCATCCTTTCGGCCCGCCAGGAAATAGGCCTGCCCCATGGTGAGTTCGTACAGGTCGGTATACGATGCGGTGAGATCCGGGATAAGCTTCTTGTTCATTATTCCTTCCATTCTATCTTTAGTCCGCGTGGACACAGAGACCGCGTCCGATTGCAGTATAAAGCGTACTCCCGGCCGTTCCCGTGCGTCAAATGGTTTCTTTCCCGGGGACGGGCAGGGGAGAGACGGAAAAAAATGGGAGGGTCTCTTCCCCCCCATTTCCTGAACCATCCCCGTGGCTTTGCTTTCTTGTCTACTTCGTTTCGGCCGGTTGCTGACCGGCTGGAGCTCCACTGGCCTATTGCGGTTTCTTTGTCTCCTTCGTGTATTTTCCTTTCGTTAGCTTTTTCCCTTCGGTTCTTCCGGGTCCGGTGGCCCCGCTCTGTTCCTTGGTGGGCGCTACCGATGTCGTGGATGTCGTGGTCTTTGCGGGTGTCGTGGGTGTCGTGGGTGTCGTGGACGTGGTCGTTTTTGCGGGTGTGGTCGTGTTCGCCTGGGTTCCGCTGGCTTGCTGTGTTTTCTTCTTTGTCTGCGTGTACTTTCCTTTCGGCAGGTTCTTCGGTGGCTTGGCAGGTCCGGACGTCGTACTCTCCTGTGCAAACCCGGTGAATGCAAAGGAAAGACCGATCACAACTGCAAAGAAAAACACCAATGCTTTTTTCATATCATTTCTCCTCCTTTAATGTGTGGTGGAATCCGACTCGTGGGGTCGGCTGCGAGACAATATCTGTGAACTTTGAGGAACGCATCATATCTTCACATTCTATCTTATTAGCTTTTTGTTCAGCTCCCGTTCCGCCTTCCGGCGTTCATATTCGTCGCGCTGTTGCTGAATCCTTTCTGCCCTTTCCTGATTCCTCCTTTGCATCTCCACCTGATATTCGAGTTGCTTCAACTCTCTGGAGGTTTTCAGCCTGTCCATTTCCAACTGGCGTTCTTCCTGCGCCCGGCGCATTGCATCGGTCCTCTTTTCCATTTCGGTGCGCTGTTGCTGCGCCTTTTCCGTCCTCTCGGTGTTCCTCCTTTCCATCTCCCACTGGCGCTCCTGGTTGACTGCAGACTCTTGCGGGACAGGTGCCGCTGTCTGCTCGCGGTTTGCGTAGCTGTAGTAGAGCGCCATTTCTTTGTTGGTGTTGAGGACAAAATATGCCGGTCTCCATGTCTGAAGCTCCCACTCGCTCCACATCATGTTCTGGACCACATAACGTTTCAGGTAGGTATCGTAGACTATGGTGGCCTTACCGCGAAGCTTTGTGTTGTCATCGAGCCAGGTGTAACCGTATTGACTCATCTCGGCGGCTATCTTCTTCCCCAGCTCGTTGTAGCTTTGCGTGTAGGAGAAAGAGACGGCGAATTGCCTGCTGTTGCCGGGAAGTTTCGTAATCTCCACGATCTCGTCTATCTTGTTCTCCGATACGAGGAAAAGAGTATTCTTGTGAATGTCCTCGAAAACCTGGCTGGCGTTGCCCTTTTCGGTGAGAGCAATTTGCAGGCTGTCCCGTCCATGCGGGCCGGTGGTCTGATTCGTCTCCACCAGTTCAAGGTCCCGTGCCATCATGACATGTGTGTAGCGAGGGTCCGAGGTGGAAGCGAGCGCCAGGTTTGCCGGGACTGCCAGCCCGTAGCACCTGGCCAGGTGCTTCTCCAGGACCTTCGCGGTTTCGCTCCTGGAGGGCGTTGAGTCCCCGCATCCGGAAAGCAACGACAGGCTGAAGACCCCCAGGAATACAAAAAGGGATGCGATCACCGATTTCGTACTTGTCATAGCAACTGTCCTCCCCGATACCAGTCAAGTTTTGTTTTTCAAGGAGTTCCCCGGCAGCTCACTTTGGGGACATCCTTCACATCTTCACATTCAATCGGTCTGGCCGTTCCTGTTAACTGTGAACTCCTTCGCGCGAGGGTTGTCTCTGAGTATGTCTACGAGGCCCCGTGCGATTGCTGCCGGTCAATTAGGATAATCAACAAACAGGCTCTAACTTTCTTCTACCAGAGCGGCACGAGCAATGATGGTTGTAGGTGGAAGTAGCAAGATTTTATTATTGTCTGCTGTAAATGTCAATAATACCGCACTGTTTATGGTTTCACATACGCACATTGAAAGTTGAAGATGTGAAGGATGTCCCCAAAGTTGCTTGAAAAGAAGAATGGAATGGCGTATAGAATCACACTGTGAAGATCGACTTCCATACCCACATTTATCCTGATCGCGTGGCTCTTCAAACGGTTTCCACGGTTTGTCGGCGGGCGGGGATTGATGCCTATGCGGACGGTACCCTGGAGGGTCTGAAAAGATCAATGGCGGCTGCCGGGATCGATCTTTCCGTAGTGGCGGCTGTGGCGACAAAGCCGGAGCAGGTTGTATCCATTCAACGATGGTTAACGGCCATTCGGCAGCCGGGCATTATGGCGCTGGCCGCCATGCACCCCGCCGATCCTTTGAGCTCCGAGCAGATGAAGATGCTGAAGCGGGAAGGATTTCGAGGCTTTAAATTACACCCTGATTACCAGGATTTTTTTGTTGACGATCCCCGCGTGTATCCTTTGTACGAGAGGGTAGCGGCAGAAGGTATGTTCCTTCTCTTCCACGCCGGGCTGGATCGGGGACTTCTCCACCCGGTCCATGCTACGCCGAAGCGCCTGGCTGCGGTTCACACGGCCGTTCCGGAACTCTGCATGGTGGTTGCCCATCTGGGAGGAGAAGAAGCTCAGGAGGAAACGGCGGCACATCTGCTGGGGCGGAACATCTACATGGACACCTCCTTCGTGCTGCGCAAGATACCCGGGACTTTCCTGGAACGGTTCCTCAAGGAACACCCTGCAGAACGTTTGATATTCGCATCGGACAGTCCCTATACAGATCAGGGGGAAGAGCTTCAGTTTCTTTTGCAGCTGCCGTTTCTGACGGAAAGGGACAAGGAAAAGATCTGTTTTTCCAATGCGGCCCGGCTGTTGGGATTGGAAGATGTAGAGAACGCCCCCGCGGTTGCCGCCGAACGGTGAACCGACTTCGCAATCCGAATCAGGCTATATCCAGTGCCTTTCTCACCGCTTCCGCCAGTTCCTGTCTGGCAAGGGGTTTCATGAGGAATTCTCTTATTCCCGCCGCTCTTGCCATCGCCGGATTAACGTCGTCGCTGTGTCCGGTGCAGAGTATAATGGGCGTATTGGGACGTATGGTGAGGATTCGTTCGGTAAGACGCATTCCTGTCAGGTTGGGCATCGTCTGGTCGGTTATTATCAGGTCGAACCGGGAAGGGTTTGCGCAGAAGAGCTCCAGGGCTTTTGTACTGTCGGTGAGGGCCGTGACGGTATAGCCGAGCCTTTCGAGGAGCCCCGTACCCAGCTCGGTTATTATCTCCTCATCGTCGATGAAGAGGACATGTTCCTTGCCTTTGGGGACTCCCATGTATCGGACGGTATCGGAAGTCTCATCGGTTACTGCCTTCGGGAGAAGTACCCGAAAGGTGGAGCCGATACCCTGTTTGCTCTCAACGGTGATGTCGCCATTTAAGCTCTTGACGATCCCGTATACCACCGCAAGCCCCATACCTGTGCCGTCGCCTACCCCTTTTGTTGTGAAGAAGGGTTCGAATATTCTCTCCATGACTTCTGTATCCATGCCGGTTCCCGTGTCCTGCACCGTCAGTTGCAGGTAGGGGCCGTCAGGAAGCCCCGAGCCCCTTGCATCGGCATCGGCAAGGGTTATGGCGAGCTTTCCGCCAGTCTCCCGCATGGCGTAGGCCGCGTTGGCGGCAAGGTTCATGACTATTTGTTGTATCCCGGTGGCATTGGCAAGGACCGTGTCCGATGTGGCGGTAACATCCACATCGATAGTGATTGTAGTCGGAATCGAAGCCCTCAGAAGCTTCACTGTCTCCTTTACAAGGGGTGTTAAGGACAGAGGCTTTGCCTCGTACCCCGTCTTGCGGCTGAAAGTAAGCATCTGCTTGATAAGATCACGCCCTCTGAAGCCGCCCTTCAGTACCACTTCCAGGTAATGTCGTATAGGACTTCCGGAAGGTAATTCGTCATCGAGCGCCATCTCGGTAAAGCCTATTATGCCTGCGAGGATATTGTTGAAGTCATGGGCAATACCGCCGGTGAGAGTACCAAGAGCTTCCATTTTCTGCGCCTGGCGGAGCTGTTCCTCGAGGTGACGCAGTTCGGTGATATCCTGCACGGCTACTGTAACCCCGATGACCTGTTCCATCTCATCTTTCAGCGGGTTGATAATCTGCAGCCATGTCCCCTTTGCTCCCGGTAGTCCTCCTGCCGCAGCCGTGAACTCCATGCCCGTAATTGGCTCGCCCGTTTCCATCACCTGGCGGAGCGCTGGTTCTATAATGTCTACCAGGGGTTGGGGCAGCAGTTCCTGTACCGTTCGGCCGATGTGTTCCGAGGGCGGCAGACCGTTCAGATCCGCGAGACGCTGGTTGATTCTCAAGTACTTCAGATCACGGTCAAAGGCACACAGGCCTATGGGGGAACTATCGTAGTATGCATCGATCTCCCTTTTTTGTCTGAGCGCGGTCTCTTCGCTTTCCCTGAGTTGGAAGGTCCTTTGTTCCACGCGTATTTCCAGCTCATCGCGGGACTTGCGCACAGTCTCCTCGGAATGCTTCCGTTCGGTAATGTCCTGGAAGATCGTGACGGCTCCCCAGATCTCGCCGGTGGTGTTCCGCAAAGGCGTGGCACTCGCCAGGATGATGGCCTGTGTTCCATCGCTGCGCGTGATGGTGAGTTCCGCATCGGCGACGCTTTGCCCCTTCAGGGCAAGCGTCAGGGGCAACCGGTCTGCCGGAAACGGTGCGCCGTCAGGCGTGGAAACGCTGTATCCTCCCCGCGGTCCATGAGCGTCTCCGGTAAACGGGCCGCCGAAGATCAGCCGGGTAGCGGCGCTTGCCAGCAGAGCCTTACCTGTCACATCCACCACAACAACCCCGGCGGGGGCTCCGTCTAGGACGGCCTGCAAGGTTGCACGGGACCGCTCGAGCGCGTCCTCCACCTGTCTGCGCTCGGCAATCTCCTTTTGCAGTTCGATGTTGGTATTGGTCAGTTTTATCTCGTCTTGTTTCAGTTTTCGGTAGAGAATCTCCTGCGGTTTTGTCACGCTGGTTTCGATAAAGGCGAGATAAATCAGGTAGAAAGAGGCGATCTGGAACAGATGGCCTACCATGTTGGTTATGCCGAAGGGATCTGTGTAGAGGGCAAAGGTCAAGCCGGTGACGATGGCCAGAATGATTGACCACACAATAATTCGCAACACCCGGGGATCGAAGGATCGGCGGTTGATTGCGAGCAGTCCTATAGCTCCCAGCAAGATCAGGCAGATGAGATAGTCGCCGATCACCTTGAAGGGTGTCAAACCCACCCCCTCCACGATACAAGCCGGGAATACCCTCCAGTAAAAGACAGACAGGAGGATCAGTGAAGTTACCAGCGAATATGCGGCGAACACGAGGGTGGAGTTAAGGCGGCGGTTTATAAACAGTGGAGCGATCAATAGCGATATACTCAAGACATATCTGCCGGCTATGTAGAAAGTGGGCCCGAGGTTGCCGTAGTCGGGGAATATGCCCATGTCCTTGTTACCCAGGAGGTGGATTGAATCCAGGAAGGCGAAGAAAAGAAAGGCGATGCCGGTAAACAGGAAATAGTTATTGTCAACCAGGTGCCGTGAATTCCAGATTATGGTGAAAGCGCATACGGCTATGACAATTGAGACCCCATCAACAAAACTGTGAAAAAGGTTATAATTGTACCTGCCGACGAAATAGAGGAGAAGCAGCCCCACCACACCCGCAAGTGCAGCTGCAGACTGGGATAAGGTATAATACTTTCTGTCTTTGTCATCACCGGTCTTCAAGAATAGTATTTTAACACAAGATAATAGACGTTGTCATCGTTCACAGCATGGCGGTTTGATGCAGTACTCACCCATTATCAAGAAGAGTCAGGCCGCAAGCTGACGATGATCGATGCACTAATCCCGGTACCGACAGCCGTATGATCAACCGGTTTTTAATCTTTCCCGTCACATCTATGATATAATACCGCGCATGGTGGCCAAAATCCCCGAACCCTTCACCCCGAAGCGTATGAAGCGCATCGGGAGAGGTACCCTGCTTGGGATTCTTGTGGGTATCGTATCCGGCCTGGGCGGAATAGTCTTCAATTACATGATCAACGTCGGTACCCGATTCTTTACCGGAGATTTAATTACCTACCTGTTACCCGGTCATGTCTCCAGCGTGAATCTTCTCGGGTTTCCCATCAATCGATGGATGATGTTATGGATCCCCGCTCTTGGAGGACTTCTTTCCGGTTTCCTCGTGTTTCGCTTTGCTCCGGAAGCGGAGGGGCACGGTACGGACGCCATGATCGACAGTTTTCACAGAAAGAAAGGGATCGTGCGAAAACAGGTGCCGGTAATCAAGACGATCGCATCAGCAATAACGATCGGGTCAGGAGGCTCAGCGGGAAAAGAAGGCCCAATTGCACAAATTGGTTCGGGGTTTGGTTCCATACTCGCATCTTTTCTTAAACTGAGTGATACGGAACGGCGCATTTTGCTTCTCGCCGGTGCAGCGGGCGGGATCGGAGCAATATTCAAAGCGCCGCTGGGGGCGGCTCTCTTCTCGGCCGAGGTGCTTTACAGTAAGGAGGATTTTGAATTTGAGGCGATTATCCCCTGCATTCTTTCCTCCATAATCGGTTTCATGGTCTTTACCCTCTATGATGGAACGGGCACTATTTTCCACATTCCGGCGTTTGCTCTGGCAACCCCCATGCAGTTACCTTTCTACGGGGTCCTCGGTCTTCTCTGCGCCCTTCTGGGCTACGTCTACGTCAAAGTTTTTTACGGCGCGAGAGACCGGGTGTTCAGACCGCTCAACATCCCGAAGCCGCTCAAACCCGCGTTGGGTGGTCTGTTGCTCGGGATCGTTGCCTTCTTCCTCCCCGAAGTCCTTGGGGGCGGTTATAAATTCATCCAGTCAGCCATCGACGGACAGCTTGCAGTGGGTCTCATGGCAGCCCTGGTGCTGGGGAAAATCAGCGCCACCTCGTTTACTATCAGTTCCGGAGGGAGTGGGGGCGTCTTCGCGCCGTCTCTCTTCATCGGTTCCATGCTGGGCGGTTCCTATGGACACGTTTGCGGAAGGATATTTCCGCACATAGTGACAGAGCCTGCCGCGTTCGTTCTGGTTGGAATGGGAGGTTTCTTCGCCGGGGTCGCCAAAACTCCCATCGCGGCACTTATAATGGTCGCTGAAATGACCGGAGGATACAGTCTTATCCTTCCCATGATGATTGTCTCATCTCTTGCATACCTTCTTCTCGGCAAGACATCCCTGTATGAAAAGCAGGTAGCTACCCGGGTGGATTCTCCCGCTCACGTGGGGGATTATTCCGTCGATATCATGGACCGCCTCCTGGTGAAAGACGCAGTGGCACCGGACAGAAAAGTCGAAACGATTCCTGAAGATATGAATTTTGAAAACATTCTGCAGCGCATGATAGGTTCAAATCAACAGGATTTTTCAGTGGTGAACAAGGAAGGCGATCTGGTGGGGATCATCTCCATGACAGATCTTCGCACGGCAATGGCGGATGCAGACCTGCACCCTCTTCTCATCGCCAGGGACATAGCAGTAACCGGGGTCATGGCAGTCACGATGGAGGACTCATTGAACACGGCCCTAAAGGTAATGGCAGCCGTGAATGTGCGCGAATTGCCCGTTGTGAGCAAGGAAGATTCGAGAAAGATTCTCACGATGGTGAGCAGAAAGGACATCACGCGAGCGTATCACGAAGAGATGGAGCGGAATAAGATTCACAAAACCGGAGCAAAGAGTTAAGGGCGGGCCTTTGAGACACCCCGAGTTGAATCTATAATAAGTGGTTATGACCGACTTTCAGGCATAATATGCATCCATCGAAAGTCGCAACGCACCTTTTGATAGCATATATGACATGCATAACAACGGATGTATTACGGGATGAGGTTGTTCTGCTATTCCCGGTGGAACCTATGAAGCAGGTTCAATTTTATTGACATAGACGGCCGCATCCGTAATATTTTCCAGAACAGACGCAAAAAGAGGGAGGATCAAAATGAGGTTCATGTTTTCCGTAGTTTTCCTGTTCATGTTCGCGTTGACCGGTCTGGCAGCCGCTGAAAAGCCAGCGTCGAGTTGTGTCCAGAAATGCGAAGCAGCGAAGCAATCGTGCATGGCCCAGTACACCAAATCTGACAGTACCAGCGGAAAATACGTGACCCCGGAAGGGCACAAAACCTGTTGGCAGGGCTATCACGACTGCAAGAAACAATGCCCTCCAAGCAAGTAGAACTACTGAAGTTCCCGCAGGAATTCAAGGGGCCGGGCGTGAAGCGATGAGAAGGTAGTGATACTTCCCCACATCGGATACGCTGTCGATGCGAAAGCCAAAGGGCGTAAGGAGGTTTTCGACATCCTTTTCCGAAAGCCTTATAGCCAGAGGCGGGCCGGGACTGCCTTCAATCTTTTTGAACTCCAGCACTGCGAGTCTGCCGCCCGGTTTTAATACCCTCACCGTTTCACGCAAGACGGTCTCTCCCGTTCCGTCGCGCAGCAAGTCGTGCAGAACGGTTGCCATGAGACAGATATCTATGATCCTGTCATCGAGCGGGATGTGTCTGTTCGCATCGGCCACCAGCGTGGTGATATTGTGAAGGTGCCTGTCTGACGCACGCTGCCTGACCCGCCTGAGCCCTTCCGCCCACGCATCCACAGCCCAGATGCGGCCCTCGGGCCCGGCAACCTCCGCAAGAGGAATTGTATAATCACCGCTGCCCGCTCCGAGGTCAAGCAAAACCATTGACCTGTGAACATTGAGCGCCTGGAAGAGACGGTCTGCGTCAATAAGGTCGAATGTGCTGCGGCCCGCTCCGTGCGGCTTTCGTAATTCGTTCATGCTCTAAAATCCCCCCGTTACACACGTTCGTCCCCGTTCTCAGAGACATCGTTTGTGCATATTGTGGGCACCACCGGCGGCGGTGTCAACTCTGCCTGGCCCTGAGAATGTGGAAGTCAGTGCAATTGCTTCCGAAAGCCTTGCGCAGGAACCGCTCTTCGCTATCCAAATTTCGCCGCCGGGAGGCTTTTTTTGAAGCGGGAATTTCTTCTTGACAAATGTAGGCGGATGGAAGTAGTATTGTCATATGGAACAGCGTTCCACGATACGGAACACAAAAGGAGACGATATGGGTGATGTGTCGGAGAAGAGGTTCCAAAACAAATTGCTGGAAAGAGCGTTCAATATCCTGGGCAGCTTCTCCCTTGATAAGAAGGAACAGACTTTGTCGGAGCTGTCACGGGCAGTGGGACTGGCAAAGTCGACGTGCCACAGGCTCGTGTCGACGCTGATCGCATTTGGTTATCTGAGCTACGACGAATCATCGAAGTATTATTCTCTGGGGCCGAAACTGTTCGAACTGGGATCGGTGGTCTATGACTCAATATCGCTGCGAAAGATCGCATCGCAGCACCTGAATGACCTGCTTTCAAAGGTGGGAAACAAGGCGATAGCCCTTGGCATCCTCGAGGATGATGAAATTATCTACGTTGATAGAAAGGAGGATGCGCGCAATCCGATCAAGTTCAGCACTACTGAGGTGGGCAGGCACAGACCCCCGCACTTCGGTATGTTTGGGTTGCTGTTCATGGCATATCTCAGTGATGAGGAAGTGGAACGACTGCTGAACAAATACCCGCTTGGCGCACTAACGGCGAAATCGATCACGGACCCTGCGAAATTCAAGGAAAAGCTGGATGAGGTTCGGAAGCTGGGCTATTCATTTGACGATGAGGGTGCATTTGAGAACCTCTCCGGTGTAGCGGCCGCCATCAGGGATGGAAGTAATTCAATTGTCGGAGGCGTTGGGTGCAGTTTTATATCGGCATCGGTGAACGATGAAGCGAGGCAGGCGGTGATTTCGGCAGTGTGCGAAACGGCCGCGGCGATATCGCGAAGCCTGAGCAACATGGTGTTGCCGAAAGCGATCTCCGGAAGGAGATGACAGAGCCGGATGGGAGAGACACGAATGGTAGCCTCAGGAGGATAGGCAGAAGAGCATGGATCTATTGAAGGTGGAGAATCTATCAAAATCATTCGGGGCCCTGTGGGCTGTAAATAACGTTTCCTTCACGGTTGGCGAAGGGGAGATCGTGGGCCTTATAGGTCCCAATGGCTCGGGTAAATCGACCGTGTTCCAACTTATTACCGGGTTACTCAGGGCCAACAAGGGAAGGATCAGTTATGATGGCAAAGATATCACGGGGTTCAAGCCCTATCAGATATCACGGTCCGGCATTGCCCGGACTTTTCAGATAGTCAGGCCCTTTCCCGAAATGACGACACTGAAGAACGTCATGGTGGGCAGGGCCTTTGGCAGTTCCAGCGCGCGATCCATGAAGGAAACAGAGGACGAGGCCCGGCGGTTGTTGGACCTAACGGGTCTCACAGACAAGATGTCCGCGACGGCCGGTCATCTTGGTCTTATCTACAGGAAGAAGCTGGAACTCGCGCGCGCCCTGGCGACAAAGCCGAAACTGCTTCTGCTTGACGAGGTAATGGCGGGGCTAAACCCCACCGAGATGATGGAGACGGTGGAATTTCTCAAGACCGTCCGCAATTCAGGGGTGACTATGATCGTCGTGGAGCATGTGATCAAGGCGCTTTTTAGCATGACGGACAGAGTGGTCGTGCTGAACGCAGGCGAGAAGATAGCCGAGGGAATGCCTCAGGAGATCTCTCGGAACGAGGAAGTGATCAAAGTCTACCTGGGGGATTACGAACATGCTTGAAATTACAGGGATCGATGTGTTTCACGGTGACCTCCAGGCTGTATGGGATGTCTCCCTGAGTATTGAAGGGAAAGGGATCACAACCCTTATAGGTTCGAACGGGTCCGGGAAGAGCACGGTGCTCTCGACAATAGCAGGTTTGCTGAAGCCCGTAAAGGGAAGCATCACTTTCGATGGGGTGCGCATAGACACGATGCCGGCACACAAGATCGTTGAAACGGGTATAGCCATGGTGCCCGAAGGGCGCAGGCTGTTCCGGGAAATGACCGTTATGGATAACCTCGAAATGGGTGCAATAACGAAAAGGGCCCGCCAGAATAAGAATGAGACCATGGCGTGGGTCCTCGATGTCTTTCCCATCCTGAAGGAAAGGGCCAGGCAGAGGGCGGACACCTTAAGCGGCGGAGAGCAGCAAATGCTTGCCATAGGGAGATCATTAATGTCCCAGCCACGGCTTCTGCTCGTGGATGAACTGTCTCTCGGTCTCGCTCCCGTGGTCGTTCAGAAGATCAGCCATATCCTCGATGAGATCAACAAGACAAGAGGAATAGGCATCTTTCTCGTGGAGCAGAACGTGGTCATGGCCCTGGAGCTGGCTGATACCGGCCATATCATCGAGAACGGCTCTATCGTCGGGTCAGGGAAGGCAAGCGAACTCCTTGCGAGCGATCAGGTGAGGCAGGCATATCTGGGAATGGACGGCGAATAAGGCTTAAGGAGAGAATATGGAGTTTGCTCAGTACATCACCTACGGGGTCATAAATGGGTCGCTATACGCCCTTGTCGCTATCGGCCTTGCCCTTATCATGGGAATAATGGGGATTTTCAATATAGCCCAGGGCTCGCTGGCAATGATAGCCGCGTACGGGAGCGTCCTCTTTTTTCAGCATCTGAAGATAGACCCCTTCGTATCCCTGGTCTTCACTTTGCCTGCTATGTTTCTTGTCGGGGTTTTCATGTACCTGACGATGTTCATGTCCATGAACAAGTACGACCCCGGACAGAAGTTGAGGAATTCCATGCTCGTTTCCTTCGGTCTGGTTCTTATAATGGAGACCCTTGCGACCATACTGTGGACGGCAAATGAAAGGACCGTCACAGCGGCTTATTCCGGCGCCGTTTTTGTCCTTGGGGACCTGCGGATCCCCTACACCGGCCTTGCCACGATAGTCCTTGCAATAGGCGTCATTTTCGGCCTCCACTTTTTCCTGAAGCACACGACCTTCGGCAAATCCATCTGGGCCGTTTCCCAGGATCATGACTGTGCCATGCTCATGGGGGTCAATGTAAGAAGGACAACCCTCGCAGCCTTCGGCATCGGCGTTGCGATTTCGGCCTTTGCCGGGGCAGTGGTGAGTCTTCATACGGTGAGCCCGGCGATCGGGATAGACTGGACGAACAAAGCGCTCATCCTCATTGTGCTGGCGGGTGTCGGCAGCATAAGCGGCATTTTCTTCGCAGGCCTGCTTCTCGGCATAGTGGAAGCGCTGGGTGTCTATCTGGTCGGGGTGCATTACACGGGAGTGGTGGGCCTTCTGATCTTTATTATTGTGCTCATGTTCAGGCCGCAAGGCCTGTTCGTGAGAAAGGCGGGGGTGTGACGTGGCTGAACGGAAAAAAGGATTCATAATAGCTGCTGTTGTTGTTATCGCTCTCGCCCTGGTTCCTCTCTTTGTGGCAAGGGAGTATGTGTTCAGCATACTGTGCATGATTTTCCTCTACGTGACGCTTTCACAGAGCTGGAATATCCTGGGCGGATATACGGGCCAGATAAATGTCGGCCAGGCGGCGTTCTTCGGAATAGGCGCCCTCACGGCCAGACTGTTGTGGGTAGCCGGCGTCCCCTTCTACCTGTCCATTCTGGCAGGCGGCCTCGGCTCGGTCATCCTTGCAACCATCATCGGGCTGCCGGCCCTCAAACTCAGGGGCCATTACTTTGCCATCGGTACGCTCGCGGTGGCAACTATAGCCCAGATCACCGTAGGGAACATACTTCCCGGCATAAGCTTCCTGCCGGCTCAGCACATGGCAACCTACAGCCTGATCCCCCGGTATTACGTTTTCCTGATCATCATGGTCACGGCCCTGGCAGCGGTGTATATCACGGTGAATTCACGGATCGGTCTCGGCATGGAGGCTACGAGAGACGATGAAGAGGCCGCGCAGATGGTGGGCGTCAACACTTTTAAATACAAAATGATCGCGTTCCTGATCAGCAGTTTTTTCGCCGGTCTCGCCGGCGGGGGTTTCGCCTACTTCAATGCAAGTTATTACTGGTATCTCCCGTTCACTCTGATGTGGTGTTTCGAACCTATTCTGATCGTGTTCATCGGCGGGGTTGGCAGTTTCATCGGCCCCGTTATAGGATCAGTTTCCTACGTGCTTCTCAAGGAACTCTTTGCCCTCACCCTGGGCGAGGCGAACCTTCTTATCTTCGGCATCGTGTTCATTCTCACGATACTTTTTTTTCCGAAGGGCATTATCGGCCTTCCGGCAAAATTACGTCAGGTGTTTCGCAGGAGAGGAAACGTTGTTGGCCGCTAATTTGGTGGAAAAGCCAGCAAAACTTTAAACAGGAGGCTTAGAATGCAGAGTAAAAGGTGTAGATTAGTTGTGGCGATGATCGCATTCATTTTTTTATCGTTCACAAGTGTTTTTGTCTTTGCGCAGGACGCGCCCAAGTCGATCAAGATTGGTGCGTCGATCTCCCTCACGGGACGATTTGCAGCGGGAGGTATTGACGTTGCCGACGGCTACAAACTGGCCGTAAAGCACATCAATGACAACGGCGGGATCCTGGTCAAGCAATTCAATAAGAAGATACCGGTGGAACTCGTCATCTATGACGACGAATCGGATCCCAGCAAGACAGTGACACGCCTGGAAAAGCTGAACGCTGAAAAGGTGGTCGCATACCTGGGCGAGTTTGCCAGCGACATGAACATTGCAGGTTTGGGCATCGCCGAAAAGAACAAGGTCCCATGGGTGGGCGTTACAATTGCCGTGGAAAATGTGTTCAACCAGGGTTTCAAGTATATTTTCGGTCCGAACATGTTCTCTTTCATGGAAGTTGCCGCCTTTTTCGATGCCCTTGATGCGATCCCGAAGGCGCAGAGGCCCACAAAGATAGCCAATTTTGAACTGCAGGTCGACTGGGGCAAAGAATGTACCAAGTATCTCCAGAAGTATGCCAAAGAGCGGGGATACACGATCGCTCTCGAAAAGAAGTTCGCTCCCGATACGAAGGATTTCTCTTCCATGATCCTCGCGGCCAAGTCTGCGGGTTGTGACGCTGTCTTTGCCGTACCGACGCCGCCGCAGAGCATGGCCCTGATCAAGCAGATGAAAGAGCTTGATTATGCCCCCAGGGCGACCTGTTTTGTCCGGGGCCCGGACCTCTCCAACTTCTGGCAGGTCATGGGGAAGGACGCGAACTATATAATGACGTCCGGTGAGTGGACCCCCGATATGCCGTATCCCGGAAACAAGAAACTGGTTACCGATTATCGCGCACAGTATCCCAATAAACTGATGGGCATGCCCGTAGGGAACGGGTATTCGGCGTTCCAGGTCCTTGCCGACGCGATCTCCCGGGCAGACAAGCTGGACCGCGAGTCCATACGCCAGGCTCTGACGACAACCAGCATAGTGACGGTAAAAGGGAAGGTCACCTTCGACAAGCGCGGTGTCGGCAATGTACCGCATGCTCTGGCCCAGTGGCAGAACGGCAAGCTTGTCATCATCGTCACCCCGGATTACAAACCGGCACCTGTCCTCGTGGCAACACCATGGAGCAAACGGAAATGATCAGCTAGAATAACGGAAAAGCCCTCCGGGCAACCGGAGGGCGCACAATAAAGGGCAACATAAGAACGGCAGCGATGTGTTTCGCAGCAAGGAGGGAGTAGTATGCCCATCGCAGGATTCAACGAATACAGGCGCGAAGACGCCGAAAAATACAACAATCGCCGGTGGTGGCTTGGCCTCACCTGGGGAGACCTGTTTGACAAGGCTACGGACATTTATCCGGACAAGGAAGCCCTGGTAGACGACACGAGCAGATACACGTACCGTCAGCTGAGAGACCAGGTGGATCGCCTGGCCGCAAGCCTCATCTCTCTCGGTATCGGGCAGGGAGATTTTGTGCTGCTCCAGCTTCCGAACTGGACCGAATTCATCATTTCTTTCTTTGCCCTGCAAAAGGCAGGGGCAAGGACGGTCCTCCTGATCGCCCGTCACGGCAGGTCAGAGATAAGCTACCTGTCCGAGTTGACGCAGCCGAAGGCGTGGATCGTTCCCGAGACGTACGGCAAGATCAATTACGAGCCCTTGATAACCGATATACGCAAGGAGCACGCCTGCATACAACATGTGATCCTGGCGCGGGCGAAGCAGAAGGCAGGGTATGAAAACCTCGAGGACCTGATCCAAAAAGGGACGCGCGACGAGGCATCATTGAAAAGGATAGAGGAAAGAAGGCCGGACCCGATGGAAGTCTCTTTGATCCTGCCTACGGGTGGTTCCACGGGACTGCCCAAGGCCGTGCCGAGGACCCATAACGATTTCATCACCAATGTTGAATATCATTCCAGGCCCTGGGAGATAACGAGCGAAGATACGCTGCTCACCGTTGCGCCGGTCAGCCACGGGCAGGGGATGCTGTGCGGGGTCGGGCCCGCCTTCCTGAACTATGCGAAGTATGTGCTTGTCGATTCCACGAAGGCCGAAGAGATATGCGCGGTGATCGAACGCGAAAAGGTCACGGCACTTCCCTCGGTCCCGGCGGTGATCCAGAGGATCGTCAACACGGAAGGACTCGACAGGTATGACCTGAGTTCGCTGAAGAAGATCTACTCCGGCGGTGCGCCGAGCAGCCCCGAGCTCGTGAAGACCGTGTATGAGAAACTGCAGTGCAAGTTTGTCAACGCATACGGATCGACAGAAGGCCCGTCGGCAATGACCAATCTTTATGACAATATGGACACCATCTGTACCACGGTCGGCAGAAAAGACTGTCCGTACACCGATTTCAAGGTGATCAACCAGTACGGCGAGGAGGTCCCCCGCGGAACCGAGGGTGAACTGGTGACGAAGGGGCCGACGATCTTCACAGGGTATTTCAACTCGCCCGACGACAACGCGCAGATCTTCACACAAGACGGTTATTACAAGACCGGTGACCTTGCCAGGATCGACGAATCAGGGATTATCACCCTCACGGGAAGGATAAAAGAAACGATCTTGAGAGGCGGGGAAACGATCAGCGCGATCGGGATCGAGCGGCTGATCAACTCGCATCCCGCAGTAGCGGATGTGGCGGTCATAGGCATGCCCGACAAGGACCTTGGCGAGCGAATATGCGCGTACATCGTCCGTAAGGCCGGCATGGCGCTTACGCACGAAGAAGTAGTGGCACATCTCAAACAACTGGGCGCATCGGTCATGCAGCTGCCGGAAAGAACGGAGTTTGTGGAGTCCATACCTTCGACCAGCGTGGGCAAGGCCGACAAAAAGATGTTGAAGCAGGACATCGCAAAAAAATTAAATTATGCAGTCTGAGAGGTTCGAAATGAAATATGGAAGATTGTTTTCCCCATTGCGGGTCGGAAATTGCGTATTCCCCAACCGTATCATGTCGACGGCCGCGGTAACGAGGCTTGCGTCGGAGGAAGGGCACATAACATCGAATTTCATCGACAGGTACAGGAGACTGGCGCAGGGCGGGCTGGGCGCAATGGTTGTCGAGGCCGCCGTGGTCCTTCCCTCAAAAAGCTCTTTCAACCTGAGGATCAGCGATGATGCATATATAGAGGAACTGAAGAGCTTTGTCGACGAGATAAGGAAGGCCAACCGGGAGGTCAAGGTAGGGATCCAGCTGATCCATTTCCTCAAGGTCGCCAGAAGCGGCTGGAGGCAAAAGGTCGAGGACCTGAAACCGGAAGAAATAGGTGTGATACCTGATCAGTTTGCCGGCGCCGCCAAACGGGCGAGGGCCGCGGGTTTCGATTTCGTGGAGCTCCACATGGCCCATTTCACGACCCTTGCGTCTTTCCTTTCTCTCGTAAACAAGAGACAGGACGAATATGGAGGCGACTTCGAGGGGCGTATGAAGCTGCCCGCCGAGGTGGTCAATGCGGCCAGAGAATCCGTGGGGAACGACTACACGATCGGCGTGAGAATGCTGGGTGAAGAATTCACCAAGGAAGGCAATACACTTCTGCAGAGTTCTCGGGTCGCGCGGCGGCTGGCGTCCCTGGGGGTGGACTATATCAGTGTGTCCGCGGGCGAACGGTTCGAGGACGCGGATCCCCCTCTTGAGAATTTCCCCCCCTTCGCCGGTACCGGCTACAGCGGCTACCGAATGAGCCCGAGATGGTGGAACCCCGACGGCGTTCAGGTATACCTGGCGGACGGCATCCGCAGGGCAGTGAGACAGGCAGGCTATGAAGTGCCCGTTGTTTGCGCCGGTAAGGTCAGAATGCCCGATCTTGCCGAGAAGATACTGGAAGAGGGAAAGGCGGACGTTATAGGTATGGCCAGAACCCTTTTTGCCGACCCTGACTGGCCTGTAAAGGCCAGGGAAGGCAGGGCCGACGAGATTGTCAAGTGTGCCGCCTGCGGTTACTGCAGCGAGGCGGATGAAAGGTACGAAACGGTGGTCTGCATCGAATGGCCGAAAGGGGCGCTGTCCGCGCCGTCTCCATGGCTGCTTGCACCTCCGTGCAAGGCCGCCTGCCCGGCAGGGCTCGACATCAGGAGCTATATAGACCTGGCAACGCAGGGAGAGTATGAGAAAGCACTGGCCGTGATCGAAGAGAAGATCCCCTTTCCCGCATCGGTGGGCCGGGTATGTCCGCACCCCTGTGAAGCGAAATGTAACCGCGGCACCTATGATCAGCCGATCGCGATAAACGGATTGAAACGTTTCCTCGTTGATACCGTTATGGAAAGAAGAGGAAGCAAGAAGATCGAGCCCTTCCCGAGGACGCAAGACGAGAGGATTGCAGTAATCGGTTCGGGACCTGCGGGCATGACGGCCGCTTTCGATCTGACGAAGCTCGGTTATTCCGTCACTGTTTTCGAGGCGGGCCCCGTAGCGGGTGGTATGCTGGCCCTCGGCATCCCCGAGTATCGTTTGCCCGGGAAACTGGTCCAGGCGGAGATTGATGTCATCGAACGGTACGGCGTGGAGATACGCCTTAACAGCCCCGTCGGCGACGGGGGCATGCCATTCGGCAGCCTGTGGGAAATGGGATTCAAGGCGATCGTTGTTGCCATAGGGGCCCACAAGAGCGTAAGCCCCGGAATTGGAGGCGAGCAACTGGCCGGCGTGCATCACGGTGTGAGTTTCCTGAAAGCTGTGAATCTCGGGGCTTCTCCGGGGACCGGGCAAAAGGTCGTGGTGGCGGGCGGCGGCAACGTCGCCGTCGACGCGGCACGAACTGCGCACCGCATGGGGGCGCAGGAGGTTACCATAGTCTACCGGAGATCGAGAGACGAAATGCCCGCGTATACCGATGAGATCGAGGCCGCCATGGCTGAGGGCGTGAGGATCGTTTATCTGGCGTCGCCGGTCCAGGTGACAGAAAAAGATGGGAGGGCGGCAGGTTTGCGGTGTGTCAGGACGGAACTTGGCGCTCCCGGTAAAGACGGGCGCCGGGCTGCTGTTCCCGTAAAAGGCACGGAGTTTGAAATCGCCGCCGACTGCGTGATCCTCGCAGTGGGTGAAGTACCTGATGCGGGCTTCTTCAGTGCTGCCGGGTTCTCGATGAATATACAGCAACATACACAATGGACAGGCCAGAAAGGGATATTCGCATGCGGCGATGTGGTAACGGGACCCGCTACCGTGATTGAAGCCATTGCCGCGGGACACAGAGCTGCAACAGGTGTTCGCAGGTACCTCAGCGGCGAATCTCTCGACTACGAAATAACGCCCCCTGCAGTGATACCTGTAGAAGACGTGGACGTGGAGCGGTTCAAGAAACGCCAGCGGCAGAAAATGCCCTGCCGGGATGTGCGCGATAGGATCGGCAATTTCGAGGAAGTGGAGGTTGGATTCACAGAGGCTATGGCGTCACGTGAAGCCGAACGGTGTTTCCAGTGCGGCATGTTCCCGAATAAGGATAAAAACGCGGGGTAATCTGCTTGCGGCAACAGGAGCACCAACAAGAACATAGATGGAGGAACCAAAATGCCAAAAGAATGTTTTAACGTATTTGACGAGATGTATAAGCGGAAGAAATTCACGTGGAGTGACGCTGTAAAGAAGGGCAAAGTCATTGCCATCTCAGGCACCGTGGCCACCGACGAGAACCATCGGACCCTTTATGCGGGCGATTTGAACGCCCAGATGCGTTACATATTCGAAAGCGTCAAGAACCTCCTTGAAAAAATGGGCGCAAGCATGGACGACGTGATTAAGACGACGGATTATATTACGCCTCAGGCCGTCCCCGATTACGGAAAAACGGCGGCGATAAGGAGGGAGTATTTCAAGGAAGACGGATATCCGGCTGCCACGGGCGTCGTGGTTCACAGCCTTTTGCGCCCGGACTGGCTGATCGAGATTGATTTTCTGGCGGTTGTAGACTAAAGATCGGTAAGAGCGAGGCAGATCCCCGAAAAACCTTCGCGGGGTCTGCCCATACGAGGAATATATGGACCAGGGCGACGTGATTGTGAGAAAGGACGGGCAGGTGCTCCTTGTCACGATAAGGCGGGAAAAGGCACTTAACGCTCTCAACAGGAACATACTGGAGAAACTTGCGGCTGTTTTTGAAGGTCTCGAGGACGACAACACGACACGAGTGGTTGTCATAACCGGGTTCGGCGGGAAGGCGTTTGTGGCCGGCGCGGACGTAAGGGAGATCAAGGACGCCGGCGCGGCGAGGACGGAATTCATCAGGATGGGACAGGACGTCTTCTACCGGATAATGACATCGCCCAAGGTGGTCATCGCCGCCGTAAACGGGTATGCCCTGGGAGGAGGGTGCGAACTGGCTCTGGCCTGCGATATACGCATAGCATCCGAGAGCGCCTCCATGGGTATGCCGGAAGCCGGCATCGGGGTGATGCCGGGCTACGGCGGAACGCAACTGCTCCCGCGCCTGCTGCACGTTGGAATGGCGAAATACATGATGTTCTCGGGCACTTCGGTGAATGCCGCTGAAGCACTGCAACTGGGCCTTGTGGAAAGGGTCTATCCTGATGGCGCCCTCATGGAAGAAGTGGAGAGACTTGCCCGGAAGATCGCCTCGGCCGGCCCTGTTGCTCTTGAATGCTGCAAGAAGGCAATTGATATGGGGATGGGCCTGCCTCTGCAAGAGGCTTTGAAGGTGGAGCTTACGGAGTATGACAAGGTTGCCCGTTCACGGGACGCGGAGGAAGGTCTATCCGCCTTTCTCGAAAAGCGGAAGCCGGTCTTTACCGGGACATAAGATAGGTGTGAAAGGAGATAACAATGGAAATAAAGAAACTGGGCGTTTTGGGATGTGGCCAGATGGGATCCGGCATCGTTCAGGTCTTCGCACAGGCAGGCTATGAAGTAGTGGCCGTTGACACGGTCCCCGCGATGATAGAGAAGGGCCTGAAGGGCATCGAAAAAAGGCTCATGGGCCGCGTGGAGAAGGGCAAGATGAGCCCCGACGAGAAGAATGCCATCATGGGCAGGATCAGGACGAGCAGCAAGCTCGAGGACCTGGCCGACTGCGACCTTATCGAAGAGGCGATCCCCGAGGACCTGGAGCTGAAGAAAAAGACCTTCGCCGAGCTGGACCGCATATGCAAACCCGGGACGATCTTTGGAAGCAACACCTCCGGTCTGTCCGTGACGGACATGGCGGTGGCCACGAAGCGCTCCGAGAGGGTCATGGGCATGCACTTCCACAACCCCGCCCCCGTGATGCAGCTTCTCGAGCTCGTCAAGACCATCATGACGGGCCAGGACGTGATCGACGACGTGAAGAAATGGGGAGCCACCCTGGGAAAGACGGTTGTCGTCGCACCCGACGTGGGCGGTTTCATCGTCACCCGCCTCTTCACCCCCTTTCTCCTCGGCGCCGTCAGGATGCTTGAGGCCGGTATCGCAACGCGGGACGAGATAGACATATCCATGAAGTTCGCCGTGAACCATCCCATGGGGCCCCTGGAAGTCGTCGACTTCATCGGCCTCGACACGGAGCTCTCCATTGCAAACAGCCTCTACGAAGAGACGAAGGACCCCAAGTACGCCCCCCCGCTCCTCCTGATAAAGATGGTTACGGCGGGCTGGCTGGGCAGGAAGTCCGGAAAGGGCTTCTACGATTATAAATAAGGCTATCCATGGCGAGACCGGCTGTACCCCTTGACTACCCCCCCTAACTAACAGCCGGTCCGCCATTATTTCGAACAGGTGACGGCCTGCGCGAAAGCAAGCGACCTCAAAGCAACTCCTCCTGAAACAAGAATCCTCCCCTGTTTGACGGCAGGGGAGGATTCCCCATTCATGGCGGGGAGAAAACGTGGAACCTTCACGCTGAAACCGTTATAATAAGTCCAATAGGTCATATAGGTCGTATTAACAGAACTAAGGGGATTCGAAATGAGGCTTGATGGTAAGATCGCCATAGTTACGGGAGGGCGGTCATGGAGGTGAGAGAAAATGTTTGGTAAAGAGTATGAATGCAAGGACTGCGGTCGTGCCTTCCGGATAGACGAAGACGAAAAGAGGGAGCCGAAATGCCCGGGGTGCGAAAGTGGGAATGTGGCGATAAGGCAGGCCCGTCCGCTGCCGCCGTGGTTGATACTCAAGAGCAAGACAGGCTCGAGCTGAAAGTAGAAGGAGGAATGGCGTCGCCATTCCTGCAACCCCTTTCGGGGGAATCGGTCTCACATCCCCGGGGAGTGGCCGTATGGCCCCGGCCAATAGCCGCTTTCCATTGCTTCCTGTGCCGCAAATCCGTCCAAGAGATCCCAACCGGGACCCTGGGAACCTATCTTCGTCGAAATATCATCCAGCAGGTTCGGGTCATTTCCAAGTTCTTTGAATATAGTGACGCTTCCTTCCGCGGTATAGGCAATCTTGGCCTGGCTGTTGAACATATAGCCCGTCGCACCCTCGTGCCCTCCGCGTTTTGCCATCACGTCGTGCACCAGGTCGCGGCAATCACGCTGTCCGAAGACATATGACAGGTCGCGGTTTTCCCAGTTTTCTATGACGCGCTGCATCTCCTGGTATTGGGTCTTGGTTATGTCATATTCGCGGTACAGGGTCCATTGATGATCGGTGTCATCGTTGACGCTCCCTTTCCATACGGGCACGTATGCCGCTGGAGCAAAACCTCTGGTATTCGTAGTTCCATCGGGCGCGGAAAGTTGAATCCATGTGTGGGGTATTCCCTCCAGATCGTAATAAACGCGTGCCTTATGGCCGTCCATAGTCATCCCTCCTCTCTTTATAGCCGATCTGTCGGCAAATCATGGCCGATGGACGTACCACTGCCAGATTATTGGATACAGGGGCAGCAATACAACGAGGGTGCAAATACCGGTGCCGACGATCGCGAGAGTTCGATGCGGTTCGCGCAGCACGATAACCTTTATGCCCTGATAGAGTCCCAGACATCCCAGCACCCATGCCGGAATGGCGAGGACCCATAAGAATAGAAACATGCCAATGGGATTCAACCCGATGAAGCATAGGAGAACTGCCCAAAGTGCAAAAAGTATGGAACGAAAGGCGCGATCTTTTTCCATCGATTACTCCTGTCGGATTCAGTTATGAGACTATTACTTGTGAGATGAAAAAAAGTGCCTGGAATTCTTCAGAACTTTTTCGATTGCTGAACGAGTTGTCGAGGTTTATCGACGGGGGATCGAGCACGCGCTTAACGGAGGCAGGTACCCGCTTTGCTCCCACATTTTCGCCGCCTCCGCTATGGAGATTCCCTCGGGTGTGCAAAGCTCGTCGTCCCGCCGGCGCGGCCGCAGCATGCGGCAGCCGTAAGGCCTTTCCGCGAACTGCAGTTCGCAGCCGTCCGCCCGAAGGAAGATGCAGCCTACCCTCCGGCCGGGCTCTTTGTAATGCGGTCGAACCACGCGTGCCATTATCTGCGAATCCAACAGCAGCACGATGGTATATTTGCCGCTGACCACCGCCTCCCTGACGGCCTGCGCTGATTCGAACTCTGACGGCAAACAGTGGCCCGGCTGACGCCGGCAGCAGCCCCCGCCGCAGCGCACGCACATCTCGGTTTCCCGGTAGCCTTCCATGCTTCTCCTCCGCCACGCTGATCCAACACGCGGCCGCTCAAGGCAAGGCCGCACAATGATAGTTAAGTTCACCGATCCCCGGTTGGTCAAGACAAATATCCATACAAGTTTCTCTCCTTGAACGCACGGCCGATTTGGGTCTATATTAGTCTTTGAGGATATTTGAAATGGAGATAAAGATCAAAAAAACAGGTTCGAGAATATTGACGGGTAATGTATCGGGGACTGTCAATATGTACACGGTTGTGGAAGACGGAAGGGAATTTCTTCTTGCCCGCACCTCGCATACGCACGGCAGCAACATCGGCATTGCAAATAAGGAAGGCATTCTCTACGTGGAAAGTGATGACGGAAAGGTCCATCATCAGGTGGCGAGGCCAGGCGGGGCCTGCGGACTGAATACCGACGACGAGGTGGTGGAAGGGCTTTCACCGCTTGCCCTTCGTGCGGTGCTTATGGCAGACCAGTGCAATGAGTCGGCTGAAATCACGATAACAACCAGGGAAACGTAGATCACGCAAAACCAACAACCCTGTTCTTCAGACTTCCCAATTCAGCTCAGATCTCTTTCCATCGTCTTGCCGAAATCGTTCGCTTCAAGGATTGCCGTCTTCAGGAGACTGTGCGTCAATGCGAAAGGTTCGTATCGAATGAAGAATACATCCAGGCTGTGCTGAACGATATCGTCCAATTCAGATCCTCGCTGCAGGGGGTCAAAACCCAGTTGAGCGAGATGAAGCGGAAGACCTACGTCTTTGAAGAACCGGGCCGCCTGCGCGGCCTCATCCATTTGCTTTTCCATGATGAGCTGTGTCATGACGCCGATTGCCACCAACTCTCCATGAAGGCAGTTTGTATGCAGTTCACGTGAGGCCGTCAACCCTTGTGCCACACCATGCGCTCCTGCAAGCCCGCCGCTTTCGAACCCGAGCCCGGAAAGAAGGATGTTGGCCTCCACGATGCGGGCAAGTGCCTGGCCGGCCCGACCGTTTCTGACCTCATCAAGCGCCGCACTGCCGTGGTCGAGAAGCAGGTCACGGCACTGCCGGGCGATGGCAAGGGCCGCCATGGTCGGTCTGGCCCCTCTCGCTGTTCTCGCCTCCGGGTTTTCCATGCAGCATCGCGCCTCATAGAAGGTGGAAAAAGCATCTCCCATGCCGGCAACGATGTATCTCGGCGGGGCAGCGGCGATTATATTGAGGTCAACCAGAACCACCAGGGGATTTGTAGCGCAGAATTCCACGTTCTGGAATACCCCGTTCTTGTTGTAGACAACTGAATGTGCAGCCGTCGGTGCATCTGTCGAGGCGGTGGTGGGGATTGTTATGACGGGCACACCAAGCCTTGACGCCGCCATTCTGGCGGTATCGAGACATTTGCCTCCGCCGACCCCGAGAAGGGCACATATGCCCGAACCCGGGCCTTCAAAAAGGGCGACAACCCTCTTCACCTCTTCCAGCGTCGATTCGCCCTGAAAGACAACCTTTTTTGCCGCAAATCCAGCGGCGTTCAGGCTCTTGATGATGATGCCCGAAAGGGCGGCATCCCGTCCGGGGGTAATGAGCACGCCTGCACGGCCCGCCAGGCACAGCGACATATACTCGCCAAGACAATTGATAACACCATGTCCCTGAATGTATTGTGAGGGGGATACAAAGAGCTGCACGGGATTTTTACCGTCCGGCAGTCGTTGATACGTCGCATTGGGGTCGAGAGTTTCCGGACTTCTCATCTGTTGACCTCCCAAGGGTGCTGTTTGTTGGTGCGGATTGTTCTGCTCTTAAGGTACCGCCGTTTGCTGACCTATCATAATGGAATTGGCCGCCCGTTTCAAGAAAATGCGTCTTTTGCTCCATTCGGCCGCCCTGCCGGGCATGGGTCAGGGGAACTAACTGAACGTGGACGCCTGAATGGAATATGGGCCAGGCGATGTTTGCTCGCGGGAGCAGAATTGGAGTATACTTGAAAAATTTTCAAGACAGGAAGAACATGGATCAAAAAGACTATTATCACATTCTTGAGGTAGACATTCAGGCCACTCCCAGGGAGATAAAGGAGGCGTACCGCAGGCTTGCTTTTCAATATCACCCGGATAGGAATTCCGGAGATCCCGGTGCGGTCGAACATATGAAAGGCATCAACGAGGCCTATGCGGTTCTATCCGACCCGGCAAAAAGACAGCGATATGACAGTCTCAGGCAGACCTATGGTTATTCCGCTTATGACAGGTTCCGGGAGGGCTACTCGGAGAACGATATTTTCAGAGGATCCGACATTAACCAGATCTTCGAGGAGATCTCACGGTCGTTCGGTTTCAGGGGTTTTGAGGATATCTTCAAAGAGGTCTATGGCTCCGGCTACCGGACCTTTCAATTCAGGCAAGGCGGTCTTTTCGGGCGGGGCTTTATATTCACGGGCCGCATGAACCGGGATACCCTTGGTCACGGTGCGGAGCAGGGGATGTTTTCCCGTTTTCTGGGCAAGCTGGCGGGATATGCCCTGAAGAAAATGACGGGCCTCGGGGCCAATGACAGATATGGTTCGTTGCGACTCACCCCTGCCCAGGCGAAGAATGGAGGAAAGGTACCTTATACGGATAAAGGCAACGGCAGGAGTATTCTCATTGCGGTCCCTCCTGGTGTCACCGATGGACAGACGATCCGTCTGCGAGGATTGGGAGTTCAGGACCAGCCATCCTTTGCACCGGGAGATCTCTATCTCAAAGTGGAGATCGCCAGACCTTTCCTGCAGACAATCAAGGCTTTTCTTAAGAAGAAAACGGATGTCGCCAGGAGATAGCGGGCTAGACCGGTCGGGTCTTCAAGAACAGGTACAACTGGTTCGCGAAATCTTCTCTGGACGATGGTCCTTTCTCGATGTCAGCGAAGTCCCGCTCGTTGAAACGCGCGAGAAAGTCCTGCAGATGTTCCTGGTTTTTGACCCGATCCAGCAGTCTTGAAAAATCCTCTACCGCTGAAAAGTCGTTGTTTCCCAGGATAAAGCCCTTACATTTATTGCATACATACGCCTCGAGCGAGTAAGTGTTCACGTGTTGGTCCGGATCGAAGTCGTGCCAGCACCAACCCATTGCCTCGGTGAGAAACCTGTCCCTTTCTTCGTTCATGTTCGCCACCTCCCGGTTTCACTATATCATGGAACAGACCGGCTCATCGACTGGATTTGGATCGAAGGCCTCATGACGAGGATGCCTCGTCTCTCTTCCACAGGACCAATACAAGCCATACCATGAATATTCTCACCGGCAGCGGCATATTGGCAGGCAGATCGATAAGCGCTTTGCGGGTCAGGGCATGTTCCGGTTTGATGGTCCCGATCGGATGGTCGTTTTCGCTCAGGACAAAGGTGCGGACCACCGGGGAAGCGGCCTGAAGGATATATTGTTTGCCGCCATGCCTGACCGTGAAGGATCGCAGCAACGCGCTCGGTTTTCCGGCCCGGGCCACTTCTTTTCCATCTTCTTCAAGGACGAAGGCGCCTCCAAGGAGGTGCTCCCGGTAAATCTTGTACGTTCTTCCGTCAAGACGCACTTCGCCGGCTTCGCGCACCCACCGGATATCGATCCCGGCGATGTCCCGGCCGGCTTCATCGAAAATCGTGAACTTCCATGAAAAGAAACTGTTGGGTTTGGCTCTGAGCATGGGATTGCAACCTCCGTTTCGCGCTCTCGTCGTTTCCGGGCTGCATGTCTCGAGTCCGGCTGCCAGTCAGACTGAAACCCGGAGCCCGGGCTGATGTCACACGCGATTTTTTCTGCGTGAATCCGCTCATTGTTTATAACATAACAGCCACATCCGTCCAAAATAATGTAAAGGCCAACCTCTTTCCAGACAGTCACAGACTGCCGCGCGACTCCCGGATACTTCCTCCGTCATTCCGCCAAGGCCGAAAACCAGGATCATCCCTGTACTCTCAGGGAGTGTGGCAGGATTTCGTCACCGTCGCAGTTCGGGCTTTTTTATTCTCTTCTATTGCGAGCGGAAATGTTGTGACGTGAATCCGGCGTTGATGCTAGAATAACCAAAAGGCTTCTCCGGCGCTTTTTCCGGAGAGGGGGGAACCAGGCATTGCCGGGATGAATCGTATTGCGAGGGAGCCGAAAGGCCAGGGAGGTGACAGGGGCATGAGAAAGGAAGGACACATCGATACGGCCGTCAAGATCATGGAACGCTTTGCGGAACTGACGGGGCTGTTGCCGGAGGGAAAATCCCCGAAACGCTACCTTTGGACCGACGCCTACGCGGTTTGCAACTTTCTGGGGCTCCATGGGGAAACGGGCGACATGAGGTACAGGGACCTGGCGCTTCGGCTTGTTGATCAGGTGCACGCCGTGCTCGGCAGGTATCGTGAAGGCGGTCCGCGGACAGGTTGGATCGGCGGCTTTGGGGAAGAAGAGGGGACCGCTCATCCCACGAAGGGGGGTTTGAGAATCGGCAAGGCGCTCGATGAGCGTGGTCCCGGTGAACCCTTTGACGAGCGCAGGGAATGGGACAGGGACGGGCAATATTACCATTATTTGACCAGGTGGATGCATGCACTCAACCGGGTCAGCGTTGTCACCGGCGATCTCACATACAACAGATGGGCGATGGAACTGGCAAAGGCCGCCCATCGCGGATTCGTCTACATCGTTCCGGGGACGGGCGTAAAGCGGATGTACTGGAAAATGAGCATCGACCTGTCCCGTCCGCTTGTGGCCTCCATGGGGCACCATGATCCGCTCGACGGCCTCATAACCTGCATTCAGCTCCAGGCGACAGGGATGCAGGATTCCGAAAAGCCTTCATCCCTTGATCTTGCCCCGGAAATTGATGACTTCTCCCATATGTGCGAAGGAATGGACTGGCAGACGGATGATCTGCTTGGTCTCGGCGGACTCCTGGCAGATGCCTTCAGGGTAGCGCAGCTTTTCGTCGGGGGAGCTCTTGAGGGGTCCGATTCGCTGAGGGTGATCCTCGATGCGTCCCTGCCGGGGCTGAGATACCCGGACAGGGAAAATTTTCTTTATGCTCCTGCACGGTTCAGACTTGCCTTTCGCGAACTTGGGCTGTCGATAGGATTCCATGCCCTTCAGAGACTGGAGACACTCATCAAGGAAAACCGGTCCGTTTTTGAAGGGGACAAAGATATCGCCATTCTTCTAAAGACCCTCTGGAAATTTCTGCCGCTGGGGGAAAAGATCGAAGCTTTCTGGCTTGACGCTCAAAATCAGAAAACCGATGCGTGGAAAGAACACCGCGACATCAACATGGTCATGCTGGCGACGAGCCTGGCGCCGGACGGGTTCCTGACAATCTAGGGATCAGGGATCGGGGATCAGAAGACGATACACGATCGTCAAAAATAATTGCAGATGGGAAGAGGAAGCCCTGTTTTCTTGCATAAGGATCTGCCGTATGCTGCAATGGCATGCACATGATATTGTTGGAGCGCGAATATTGTTTATTGCATCCAACGCCGATCTTTTCCAAAATTAGAAACAGGCGTTCAATACAAAATGGTAATATGAGTGTGCCCGCGATGAATATGATAAAAGAACTGGACTTCCGGCGCCGGGCCGGGAATGATGCTCTCTGGATCCTGCTTCTTTTGCTCCTGTCTTTTATGGTTGTTTCAAACTCCCTGGCATCAAGCCTGGAACAAAAAGAACCTGTCGCTTTGACGGAATACTTCTCCCTGGGTGCGAAGGTAAAATACCTTTTCAGAAGTCACACATCCTATGAGTTCGGAAACCCCTTCCCTCCCTATCAGGCACCGTTGAGCCGATTGGAATTTCCCCTCGACTCATGGTGGGGCGGACTTGAAATGAGGCTTAATCTTTCCCGTCTCTCGCTGGGGATGGAGGCACTGACGAACGTGTCCCAGAACGCCCACGGGGAAATGGAGGATTCTGACTGGGACGATGACACCCGGCCTGATGTGAAGACTATATACAGTCAATCGCAGATGCGCGTCGGTCCCAGTTATATGGTCAGGGCCGATGCGGACCTTGAAGTTTCCGACTGGCTCGGGCTGCCGAAGTGGCTGAGCATAAGGCCGGTGACAGGTATACGATGGCAAAAGTTCAACCTCGTAGCACACGATGGTGTGCAGTACTCGTACCCGTCGGGAGGTTCCCCGCTGCCCCTGCCGGGGGAATCGATTCGTTTCAAACAGGAATACTGGCAATATTTCGTAGGGGTGCGTTCGGATATCGATCTGACGAAGCTTACAGGCATAGCCTCTTTGAGGTTTCTCGCACAATTCGACTGGGCATACGTGGAAGGGAATAACGAGGACAATCATCTGCTCAGGGCGGGTCGGCGGTTTACGTACGAAAATACGTACGGCCACGCCTGGCATGGCGCCGCTGGTCTCAAAAAAGACCTGTCGGAGCATCTTACGCTGGGTTTCGACGTCGATTATCTCGCCATATCGACCACCGGCAATCACCGCCTTCTCAACGAAACCTTTGGCATCGACATGAGCTTCACGCATGGAGTCAAGGTGTGGTCGGACCAGGCAAGCGCCTGCCTGACCCTGGAATACCGTTTCTGATCTGATCGAGATTCGGACCGCGGTTTTAAATCGTTATCCATTTTTTCTGTCATGCGTGTGCCTTAAGCGAACCGGAAGGGCGAAGCGGGTGGCGAAACGTGTAATGTTTAAAGAGGCGCGGATTCAAACCAATAGTAGTGTTCCAGGTTATGCGCCGCGCTGCAAAAAAGCCTGAACGGTGGACCTGCCGCGCGGCGCATGCCTGGAAAGTCGAAGACCCCTACCCCCACTACCACTGCTTTACCTTTGCAGGGTTCCCCTTCCTGATCTGGTTGGCGATCGATTTTCTGTACTGGCTTCCATACTTCTCGATCAGTCTGTCCACCGTCCCGTTATCGATAAGTTCATCGAGTTTCTTGTTAATTTGCGGAAGATATTTTACATAGGGAGATTTCCTGGAAATCCCGATATACCAATTTTCCACGCAAACTTCCCTGGGAAGAAGCTCCACCTTGTCCGTTATACCGAGTTTGTCAGCCTCGAAAAGACCTGAGTACATCGCGTAAATAAAATAATCCACGCGCCCCTTTAGCAGCTTTGCAAAGCTTTGTTCCACGTTGGGCGAGCGGGTGATGGTGAGCTTGTCGGAAAGAAAACTGTCAAACACCTGGCCGAAACTGTCTCCCTTTGTAGTGGTGCCTTTTTTCCCGATCAGATCGTCCCATTTAGAATAGGTAAATCCCTTGCCCCGTGCCACGAATACCACGACAGGGTCCTTGGCATAGGAATTGGAATATTCAAAGAACGCCTTCCTGTCCTCTGTCATGTACAGGCCGACGAGCACGTCGATCTTGCCCTCTTTTGCCTCATCCTGGACCTTGCCCCAGTCTCCCCGGTAAGGCGATTTCACCGTCACGTTGAGATCCTTAAAGAGCAATCTGACGAGCTCCGGGCCGGCGCCCGTGATGGTGTTATTTTCCTTCCACATGATCGGTGCATATTGAGGGTGCCCGGAGGCGATGAGTGTATCGGCAGCCTGAACGACGCCTGTGAAGAACAAAGATACTGCCAGGACTGCGAATATAAGAGAGCTTTTCATGCCACGCACCTTTTCCTGAGGTTGCACAAGCGTATCTCGCCGGACCGGCCGATAGATACTACCACAATCCGGGAAAAGTTTCAGGGGTAAAAACAGGTTCAGGCTCCCGACATCCCGCCTGTCTGGCAGGAAAATGCGGCCTTCAGGCCCCTCTGTCGGGCTATGAACTCTTATCGTCAAGGACGTTCCGTACGATACGCACGAATTCGCTCCTGTCCACGGGTTTGGTAAAGAACTCCCTGATCCCCGTCTGTCTGATCCTGTCGAGGGGGACCGGCTCGTGAAGGCCCGAGCACATGATAATACGAATACCGGGTCTTATCCGGAGTAATTCTCCGGCTAGTTCCAGGCCCGTCATGTCAGGCATGAGGTGGTCCGTGACAATAAGATCATAGGCATCGGGATCATTGCGAAAAATCTCCAGCGCTCTGGTGCTGCCGCTAACACCCGTGGCCTGATAACCAAAACGCTGAAGCCTTTGTACACTCATTTCGACAATAAGTTCCTCGTCATCGACAATAAGGATCGATTCATTTCCACCGAGGGCCGCCTCACCTTTTTCGGTCTCGTCCGCCTGGACTGTCTGGACCCGGGGCAAATACATGGTGAATGATGAGCCTTCCCCCGGTTTGCTCGACGCTGTTATCACACCGTTATGATTTCTGACAATCCCGTGGACAACAGCAAGGCCGAGCCCCGTCCCTTCTCCGGCAGGTTTCGTCGTGAAGAAGGGCTCGAATATGTGCTCCAATATTCCCGGTTCCATCCCATCGCCGTTATCAGTGACGGTTAGTTTCATGTATGAACCCGGCTCCAGATCCTGATGGAGTGAGTGTTCCTGTGAAGATATGATCTCCGCCGCAAGAGCTATCTCAAGGACTCCGCCCTTTTCACTCATGGCATGTGCGGCATTCGAGCAGAGGTTTATTACCACCTGGTGCATTTGCGTGGGATCGGCCAACACGAGGTCGGAAGTCACGGAACTGGTTGTCTTGATCTCGATTGTTGCCGGCAGTGTCGCCCGCACAAGAGAGACGACTTCATCGATAATCTGACTCAAGGAAACTACCCTCTTTTCCTGTTCGCTTCTGCGGCTGAAGGCAAGGATCTGCTTGACGAGGTCGCGGCCGCGATGGGCTCCCTTCAGGACATACCCCAGTCGACGGCGCGCGGGATTATCTTCGGGGAGGTCTTCTATGACCATCTCGGTGAAGCCTATTATCCCGGCGATTATATTATTGAAATCATGAGCTATTCCCCCCGCCAGAGTGCCGATGGCCTCCATCTTGTGCGATTCGCGAAGGTGTCTCTCAAGCCTGTTCTTTTCTGTAATGTCCCGTGCGGCGGCGAAGATGCCAATGACCTTTCCCGTTCCATCTTTGTAGAGCGATGCGTTATAAAGTACGGGCGTACTGTGGCCCGACTTGTGGCGCATCTCCAGGGGGTAGTCCCGTATGAAACCTTTTTCGAATACCAGTCTGCGGCCCGCTGCAACCCTTTCAGGCTGTGTAAAATACCCGGAGAAGTCTGTTCCGATCAACTCTGTCCTTGAGTACCCGGTAACGAGTTCTGTCGCGGAATTGACGTCGCTGATTATCCCGTCGAGATCGATAGTCACGAGAGGGTCAAGACTCGCCTCGATGAGGCTCCGGTTATAAACGCTTGCACGGCGAAGGGCTTCCTCTGTCTGTCGTCGGGTAGTGATATCAGTATTGATCTCCAGGATCTCCGGAGGGCCGTCCGCGGTGCCCTGGCGCATCGCCCAGCGGCTGAGTACGACGATTCTCCGCCCGTCCTGTGTCGTCTGGACCAGTTCGCCCTCCCAGCGCCCCTTGCTTTCAACTATGGCGAGGATACTTCCAAGGGGAATAGGAAATTGTGTGTCCAGAAGCTTATGATGATCCTTGACGCCAAGGTCTTCGCGGGTAAAACCGTAGGTGGCGATGGCTCCCGGGTTCCAGAAGAGAATCCTCCCCTTTGTGTCCGTGACAATAATGGCGTCATGGGCGAGGTCAAGCAAGTCCGCCTGCCTGCGTATCTCAGCTGTTCTTTCCTGGACGCGAAGCTCCAGTTCATCGTGCGCCATCTTGAGCGCCTGTTCCATCTTCTTTTGATCCGTAACGTCCTGGACTGTCCCGAACCCCGCAAGCAATGCACCTTCCTCGTCGAATTCCAGTTCCGCTACTTCCCGTACCCATTTTACGGCGCCGTTCACGATGATTCGATGAGTGAGGTCGTACTGTTTGCCTGCGAGGGCGTCCTCCCACCTGCGTATTAGATTATCGCGATCGGCAGGGTGTACGATAGCAAGAAACGTCTCATACGTCATGGGCGAGCCCGGTGCGACTCCAAAGATACGATAGGCCTCATCCGACCAGTACAGTTCGTTGCCGTGCTGGAGATTCAGCCTCCAGCTTCCGATATGGGCCACCGCCTGGGCCCGGTTCAAATCCTGCCGGCTGTCGGATAGGGCCCTTTCTGCGAGACGCCGGTCGGTCGTGTCGCGAAAAACGAGAACAACTCCCGTAGACTTCCCGGCATCATCGAGTATGGGCGATCCGCTGTCGTCGATGGGGATCCTGCGCCTATCCTTCGTTATGAGTACGGCGCGATTTGCAAGACCGACTGTCGTACCGGCATTAAGGACCTTGCCAACGGGGTCCTGAACAGCCTGGCGGGAGTTTTCGTCTTCTATCCTGAATACGTCGGCAACCGGTTGTCCGACGGCCTCGATATTTTTCCATTGGGTCAATTCCTCCGCGATGGCGTTCATGAAGGTGATCTTGCCGGCCACATCGGTGGCAATGATCCCATCGCCGATACTTGCAAGCGTGGTGGCCCAGCGTTGTTCGCTTTTCTGCAGGGCGGTCTGTGCACGGGCGCGTTCGGTGATCTGAGCCTGAAGGGATGCGTTGATCTCGGCGAGCTCTCGTGCCCTTTCCTTTTCTTCCCGTGATGTTGTCCTGCGCACGACTAGCGACAAGGCTACCAGAGCCATGAAGACCATGATTGCTATGAGCGAATAGACTTTGACGCGCCCGCGCCAGTCGTTCAGGACCGAATCGACGGGAATCCCCGTCGCGACCACGAGAGGCAGCCCCATGATCTTGCTGTAGCCGACGAGGCGCAGGGTGCCATCGATCATGTCGGATTCGAAGATTCCTGAAGGCGATTCCTCAAAGTTCTGGGTGAATAGGCTGAGGTTCTTGAAGTTCCTGCCCAGGAATCTGTCCTCCATCGGCTGCCTCAGGATCATTGCTCCATCAGTGCGGAAGACGGTGACCGTTCCGCCTTCACCGAGGTCTATACGGCGCAGGAAATCTGCAAAGGCATCCGTTTCTATACTTGCCAGCACGATCCCCAAAAATCTCCCATTCTTACCATTAATACGCTTGCTGATGGTAAAGGCGTACTTCTTTACGATCTTTCCCTTTACGACCGGCCCGATATAGACGTCGATCCCCTTGTCTCTCTGGGGGGCGAAATACTCCCTGTCTGAGAAGGTGGCCCGTTGCGAGGGATATGTCGTGGAATCCATAAGAAGGTTGGCCCGGTCATCCAGAAGCCAGAGATCTCCCGGATCAGGCAGTGTCCTTGCCGTTTCCCGAAACCTTTCCCATTCTTCCCTGGAGGAGATTGTGGCTTTCAGTCCCTTCTCCTCGATCCTCGATGCCCTGTTTTCCAGGATGGCTTCTGTTGAAGAGACGACCCGATCCATTCTTTCCTGCAACGATACAGCTGTTTTTTCAAGCACGACGCGGGCGTGTTTGAGACTCCTGTCACGATCGATCTTAATCGCAAGCCATAAGGCAAATCCATCGAGAAAGAAGAGAAAAACAAGAATAAACAAAAGATAGGATTTGGATGAAAACCGGTATGGGCGTTTTGATTTCATAGTCACGTTCTAACCGGAAATTCGAAGCAAACTACGAACTGATTATCGCACATACGCACCCTATGCGCAACCCTGGGAATCACCACCCCGGCGGCTCTCTTCAGGACTCAAATAAAAGCCACACACAAGCAAACACAGAGTGGAACCCTGTCGATGGAAGTGCAAGCCGCGGTTTTTCACATATGTCTTTATATCATAACAAGATAATTAGTTTACTACTATATATAGGAATATAGGGTACAGCAGACGTTGATACTGCCATAAACTTACATTTTTAGTCTCAACGATTGTCTGTAACCTTGTGAATTATTTCATTATTTTGCCTTGACAAGGGTGTTGGCACTTGTTAATTTAAGAGCGAGAAATATAAACTTCGCCGACTCATATCAGGGTGCGAAGATACTCTTGGAGGAGTAAAAATGAGGTACGGAGAGACAGGATATAACTTAGAGATCGATCTAACCCACGGAAGCATCGAGAGGGTAGAGACCGACCCGAAGGATACGGAACTCTATCTCGGGGGTCTCGGTACGAACGCCAAGATATTATGGGACAGGGTTCCTGCTGATGTCGACCCTTTTTCTCCCGATAATATCCTTATATTCAGTACAGGTTTGCTGTGCAGCACACCTGCTCCCGGTGCGAATCGTACCATCGTCACTACCTATTCACCTCAGACCTTGTTCATGGCATATTCGATGATGGGAGGGGTTTTCGCTCCTGAATTGAAATTTGCCGGTTACGACAAGCTCATCTTCACCGGTAAGTCGCCGAAACTGGTATACATATGGATAAACAATGACCAGGTGGAGATACGCGATGCAAGTCATCTGAAAGGCAAGGGCGCCGTCGAGACACAGGAGCTCATAAAACAGGAGTTGAATGAGCCCGATGCCCAGGTGGCAGCCATAGGGCTCGCCGGCGAAAACAAGGTCTGGATGGCCTCCATCGAGCAGGGGCGCTCAAGTGCCAGCCGTCTCGGAGTCGGCGCCGTTATGGGCGACAAAGGGATAAAGGCGATAGCCGTCCGCGGGACAAAGGACATCAATATTGCCAAGCCAGCTGAATTCTACCAGCTCTGCAACGAGGTTCTCCAGTACATAAAGTTCCGCGAAGAGAAACCGGTTCCCGGCGTAATGCCCATTCTGGCCGGTCTCGGTTCACCCCAGGAGATGAAGCACATCGATGAAAAGTGGCATACTGAGAATTTCGTCTGGGGAAATGCCCGCGAGCGGAGAAAAAACTTCTGGACGAAGGAAATCGAAGAGAAATGGAACAAGACACAGCTGACTGCCCGCAAGCGTTTGATAAGCTGCTACAACTGTCCCATGAAGTGCGGGGCAATAATATCCCTTCCCGGGATGTCAACCTACATGATGAAATGCTTCTCAAAACTTACCTATGCAATGGCTGCTTATGTGGAGGACCTGGACTTCGGTTTCAGGATCGCTCAGCGTGCCACGGAATACGGGGTCGACGGATTCTCAACCCCGCAGGCGATGGCCTTCGCCGTTGAACTCTATAATGCCGGCATTCTGACCGACAAGGACTTCGAGGGAACAGACGCGTATGAAGCGTGTCCGAAAGATAACGCGGGGAGGTTCTACTGGCTTCTCGACAGGATAGCCCGCCGGGAAGGCATAGGAGACGTTCTGGCCAACGGTACATATTGGGCGGCCAAGGCGATCGGCAACGGCGCGGAGGAATATGCCCACAACAACATCAAGAAACACGAACAGCTGCCCCTCAAGCTGGGAATGCTCAATCCCGTTTATTACCTCATGTATTCAACGGGCGAGAAGATGAACATCACCCAGATCGAAGGGCAGTTCCCGCAGTCACCCTTTCCTACAATGGAGGAGAGATTAGACTTCGTGAAGGATTGGATCCAGGTCCCTGATGAGAAATTCAAGAAATACCTGCTGGACTGGGAAATGCGCGGAGAATTTGCAAATCCGACTTACCCTACGCCTGAAATAGCCACTGACATAGTTGACTGGCAGGAGATGATGCACTTCATCGATGACGCCCTCGGGATGTGCGCCGGGTTGTCATCCTTTCCCTTGAAGCCTCCCTATCACATACATAACTACCCGAAGTTCATCTCCGCGGCGACCGGGATGGACATGGATCAGGAGAAACTGACGGAAATATACAGGAGAAACAGGAACTTTGTCAGGGCCATCAACACGAGGAGAGGATTAAGGAGAGCCGATGAGGTACCGCCGGCAGACCACTGGAAAAACAGGTTCCCCGAACTCGAAGCAAAGCTTCTGGATACATACTACAAATTCAAGGGTTGGAACAATGACGGTATTCCCACGAAAGAGACCCTCGAAAAGTTAGGCCTGGGATTTGTTGCCGAAGACTTTATAAAGAGTGGCATTCTGAAAGATGACGCCGAAGATGGTTCGGCAAAAGAGAACAAATAAAGATAGGTGGTAACCGACATGGACGAGAAGAAAAAGAAGAAAGTCAAAACAATAAAGATCGATCTTGACAAGTGCAACGGTTGCCGGGCATGCGAGGTGATCTGCTCCGCATTTCACGCCAACCCGCCTTACAGCAGTAATAATCCGGCAAGGTCCAGGGTTCGCATGATCCGTGAACCGATAAAGGATATATATGTTCCCGTTTACGCCGGCGAATACACCCCGGCTGAGTGCATGGGCAGGGACAAATATATCATCGATGGCAAGGAATACGATGAATGTGCCTTCTGCAGGGCAGCATGTCCTTCCAGGGCTTCATTCAAGGAGCCCGATTCGGGCCTTCCCCTCAAATGCGATATGTGTGAAGGCGAAGAAGAACCCCTGTGTGTCAAATGGTGCATAACCGATGCCCTGACGTACGAAGAGAGGGAAGAGGACATAGAGGAAGAACCGAAAGCGGAAGACGTTGAGGTAGGCCTCTCCTCCATGATCGACAAATACGGAATGGACAAGATAACCGATGCCCTGGCCCGGATGTCCCAGAAGGGCTAGAACA
>Ga0209749_1000330_pt1 | contig 71554 bp, 58 predicted proteins | sample EPASupsiteSAE347_FD_187267 | JGI IMG/M metagenome (GOLD analysis project Ga0209749, IMG submission 187267) | Bioremediated contaminated groundwater from EPA Superfund site, New Mexico - Sample SAE3-47 (SPAdes) (version 2) | ecosystem: Environmental > Aquatic > Deep subsurface > Groundwater >... | reverse complement strand
CCTTTTTCCATATGGATAGGTCGAAATCCTCTTTTTCGTCGAATTCCTTTGCCCTTTCCCTGAATTCTCCCTCGGCAAATTCCCGTGCTGCCTTTCTGATGTCAACCTGTTCGGCTGTCAGTTCCATGGTCTGTCTCCCCGCCAACTTTTACCGGGACACCCGCAAGGGCGGGTACCTGATCGCCCCTTTTCGCTCGCTGTGCGATCCGAATGTATTCCGGCACCCTCGAAACCACGTCTCAATATCGAGACATCCTCCTCCATCATTCAATTAATTGAGCCGAGCCATCTTCTATAGGAAACCATGGGGGCATGATCGTGAAGTGTGACCCGGCTCTTTTTTAAACGTTATTGCCGTTTTGGGGGTTTTTGGTGCGTTACCCGGTTTCTTCGTGACGTTTTCGCTCTTCCCGCCTCATCTCTCTTCTAAGCAGCTTGCCCACCTTTGATTTTGGAAGCATGTCCCTGAATTCTATGTACTGGGGTATTTTGTAGGATGCCAACCGGTCTCTGCACCAGTGGATCAGATCGTAACCTGTTACCCCCCTTACGTCTTCTTTCAACACAACGAAGGCCTTTATTCTCTCTCCGGCCTTCTCGTCCGGAATCCCGACAGCACATGCGGCAAGAACAGCCGGATGCTCCTGCAAGGCTGCCTCAATCTCCGATGACGACACCCTGTATCCTTTATGTTTTATGGTATCTGCAGTTCTATCTACAAAGTAATAGAAGTCCTTTTCATCCTTTTTTATCACATCGCCGGTCCTGTACCATCTCTGTCCCTCAATTTCGACAAAGGCTTCTTTTGTTTCCTCTTCTTTGTTCCAATAAGCCTCAACCATATGATCCGATGAGACGAGGAGTTCACCGGCTTCCCCGACAGGCATATCCTGTAAGGTTGTTTCATCGACTACCTTTACTCTCTTTGTATTAAGAACTTTGCCGATACTTCCCGGCGGTATTTTTTCTGTTACTGTCGGCATGGTAACGCCGCCGCAGGTTTCTGTCGCCCCGTATCCTTCGTAAATTACTTTACCGAATTTTTCTTTCCACCGTCGCGCCGTTTCCTGAGGCAGAACATCGCCGCCGCTAAAGCAATAGGCAAGGGATGATAGATTATAGAAATCAAGCCTATCGTGTTCGAGGATCATTCTGTAGAGTGCAGGAACGCCGAAGAATGTCTTTGCCTTGTATGTTTGGACTGAGTGGAGAATAGCATCTATGTTTACCTTGGGCATAATAATAACGCAATCCCCGGTAAAACAGAGCGGGCCAAGACCAAACACCTGTCCCAGGATATGGAAAAGCGGACCGCCCTGCATAACCACATTTTCGGGGGGTGGGGTCAGAGGAGCGCTTATGTCCAGTTGCGCTTTGACAGATTCAGAGAATAGAGCATGACTGATGGGGACGCCTTTCGGATTTTTAGTGGTCCCGCCGGTGTAGAGCATTTCAAGGGTCTCGCCTTCACTAACCCGGGCTCCCTCCATGGTGGTCCTGGTTTTCATAAGGTCTGCAAGTTCATAGATATCCTTACCCTTTTCTATCTTGCCTTCCGGTATCCGGTCAAAGGCCTTGCCTATGAGCCATTTGTACCAGGGCAGAATATCTGCCATCCTCGTGACAACGACAGTATCCAGGGTACCTTCTTCTTTAAGCGCTTTGGCATAGCCAAAGTTCGTATCAGCACAAATGATAGTACGTGCGCCGGAATCCCCGGCGATATATCTCAGGTCTCGCGGCGTGTAAATCGGGGCGATAGGTATGGCTACAGCTCCTAATTTTTGAACGGAAAGCCAGCTTATTATCCATTGCGGGGTATTTGGCATGTAAAGAATAATCTTATCGCGTTGTTTTATGCCCAACGATTTAAGCCCGGTGGAAAGGCGCTCCACATATGCGAAAAGATCAACATAATTCAGAACCTCTCCGAGATATTTAATTGCTGACCTTCCCTTGTGTCGGTTTGCCACTTCTTCGAAAGCCTGGTATACATTCATCGTAGGTTACACTCCAAAATAGGCTGCCTTTATCTCCGGGTTGTTATAGAGTTCTTCTCCTGTTCCGGAAAGAGTAAGCATGCCGTTTTCAAGGACATACCCCCGGTCGATAATAGGTAGTACGGGCCTGGCAAACTGTTCGCAGATCAAAATCGTCACATCCGCTTCCTTCCGGATTGCCACGATTGTTTCGATGAGTTTCACCTGTATGGCAGGGGAGAGGCCGAGAAGCGGCTCATCAAGAAGCATCAGTTTAGGCTTTACCATGAGCGCCATCCCGATGGCGAGCATTTGCTGTTCCCCGCCGCTTAAAAAGCCGGCCCTTCTCTTCCTTAACGGTACAAGGGCGGGGAATATCTTGTAAATGGAACCGATTTTTTCTTTCATCTCCCATCTGGGCAATAGATAAGAAGCGATCTTCAGGTTTTCCTCCACATCGCTTTCCACAAATATCGGATGCCTTTCCCGGGAGAGAACTATCCCCATTTTTACCCGCTCATCAGGCCAGCAATCGGTAATATCCTGTTCAAGAAAGGAGATATGACCGAATATGGTTATTCTCTCACCGCCCTTGCGCTGCTCCTTAAGTTTTGTGTCAAGAAGGAGTCCGGAAATCGTGTTCATCAGCGTGGTCTTCCCTGCGCTGTTTGAGCCTATGATGCCGACGATTTCACCTCTGTTCACTTCGATAGAGAGCTCATTGATGGCAATGGCGTTTTCATAAAAAACCATCAGTTTATCAACGTTCAGCATGTTTCAAACCTCTACACCTCCACACCGAGATATGCTTTCCTTACTTCTTCGTCTTCCAGTATTGCTTTCGGAGGTCCTTCCTTAATTTTCTTACCGTAATTGAGCACTATCACCTTGTCGGCTATGCGGAACAACTCCTTAAGCCTGTGTTCCACCATAATCACGGTCTTACCATCCAACAGGATCTTTTCGATAATGGGAACTATGCTCATGACTTCTGCGATGGAAAGACCGGAAAAAAGCTCATCAAGAATAAATATTTCGCTCTTAAGAGCAAGGAGCCGTGCAAGCTCAAGTCTCTTAAGGTACCCTTGAGGCAGTACACTTGCCGTTTTGTATGGTACTGAAGAATCCCGTTCAAAGCCGACTTCCTCAAGGACGTCCAGGGCCACTGCATCCTTATCCCCGAATTTTCCCCCTGAGGAAGCCCTTACCCTTGGCGACGCAAGGGGTACAACAATATTCTTATAGGCGGGAAGGTGAAAAAAGGGCTTTGCCATCTGAAAGGCCCTTCCGATACCCATGTTTGTAACACTGTAAGGGGGCAATCCTATCAATTCTTTTCCGTTAAAGAGTACACTACCCTTGTCGGGCTTGACGAAACCTGTAACGATATTAACAAAGGTGGTTTTGCCGGACCCGTTGGGACCGATGATGCCGAGGATTGAATTCTTCTCAACATTTATGCTCACATCGTCCAAAGCAGTCACGCCGCCGAAGGTTTTTGTTATGCCTTTCACCTCAAGAATGCTCATTTAGTCTATCCTCACCCTGCTATTATTGGGGCTTGCGTCGCCCCCTCCACCAGCAAAGCTCATGGAGCCTCCCTCTCTCGCCCGAGAACGGGCTATAAAATATATATTGGGGCTTGCGTCGCCCCCTCCACAAGCAAAGCTGTCGGAGCCTCCCTCTCTCGCGAACTGTGTTCGCTGATCGGGCGCACGCTGTCTTCCTATTCTATCCTCACCTGTCTTTCCATCTCATTGTATTTCCGTGATGCGTAATGGAAGATGCCCTCAGGTAGTGCCACAACGCAAATGACCAGGATAAATCCGTAAAATACGATCCGCAAGGTGCCGAATTCTCTCAATAACTCAGAGAGAGGTACAAGAATACAAGCTCCTACGAGGGGCCCTGCGAGGGTACCGATACCCCCGATTGCGGCTGCAGCAATAGGGAGGATTGAAAACTCCATCGCAAAAACAGGCATGCCGGTAAACTGGTAAGAGTGCGTCATAAAGGCCCCGCAGAATGCACAGATACTGCTGCCTATAAAAAGGGCCTGAGCCTTGAAAGCGTAAATATTGATGCCCGACGCCATTGTAGCCCTGTCATTATCCTTGATGCTTACGAATATGAGCCCGTAATCCGAGGCGATGAGTCTGCGTAGTCCGAAGAGGGCTGCCCACATAGCGGCTAAAATGAAGGTGATCTCCACCCATACATTAGGAAAGGGACTTAAACCGGTTAGCCCTTCCGTTCCTCCAAGCATCTTGGTTGCTTCTATCAATCTCATAAGCATGAGGGGCAGAATAAGTGTTACCATGGCGAAATAGATACCCCTCAACCTGATAACCGGAAGGAGTATTATTGTGGAGAGGAAACCGCCTACCACTGTGGCCACCGGGATGGTGACATATACGGGAAGGTGAAAGAAATGGTTAAGGCTTCCCGCTGTATATGAGCCTATCCCGAAAAAAAGTGCCTGCCCGAGGGACAACAGCCCGCAACTCGACAGGAAATCCCAGGATACCGATAACATGGCGAAGATACACGTGGTAATCACCACCTTTTTCCAGTAAGGAGGTAAAAAGTAAGCTATTATGGCGATCCCCACGATAGGGACGAGCCTTGGGAACAGGAGATACCATATTTCTTTGTAGGAAGTGAGGGCATAAATATCATCGGAACGAGCCTTTATGCCTCTTGCAATGCGTTCCTTACGATAGTTTTCTTTCAAACCCTCTCCTCCAGTTCTTTTTGATGACCCAGTAGACCTGAAGGCTTAATTGCCAGTATTATAAGAATGGCAATAAGACTTACGATCATAGTCCAGTGTGAGGAAACATATGTGGCCGTAATAGTCTGGGCGTATCCGATAATAAAACTGGCCATGATTACCCCGAAGGTGCTTCCGAGACCCCCCACTATACAGACAGACAGGGCATTGATCAGGACGTCGTATCCGCTATCTACGGTGATTGTCCCAAGGGGAAGTATTACGATGGCAGCGAAGGCGCCGAGTGCCGAGCCCATACCCATGCTCCACCCTGCAATCCTGTCCGGGTTAATTCCCAGGGAAAGGGATGTGTGTTCCTCCTGGGCGATGCCCCTGAAGGCGAGTCCCATTTTCGTGTAGTGCGTGAACAGGTAAAGGACTGCAATGAGGAAGATCACAAAACCTATAATGAGAAGCCTTTGGATATCTACAAAAGCCCCGAAGATCTCGACAGAACCGTTTATAAAAACAGGAAGGGAATACGCGAACCCGATGAATCCCACATACCGGAGAAATTCAAGGATGATGATTGAGATGCCGAAAGTGGCAATAACCTCTGAGATTATGAGCCCTCGTATCCGTTTAATGATAAAGCGATAAATAAGTGCTCCGAATATCCCTATAAGAACAATGGTCAGGGCCGCAGACAGGGCATAGGGAATACCCAACTGGTTGATGAATGTCCAGGTAAGGAAACCCGCAACAACATATATGGCCCCGTAGGCAAAATTAGCTACACCCGAGATTCCAAAGGTCAAGTTGAATCCAAGAGCCATGAGCGCAAGAACGGTACTGTTTATAAGGCCATATATGAGCATTTGAACCTCTACTTCATCCAGGAAGGTTTCCGGACTTTGTCTGAGGCAATTGACTCAGGCCAGACAACGGCCATCCTACCCTTTTGCCATTGAAAAACACAACCTACAGCCGCTTGCTTCGGATCGTTCCCAAAAATCAACTGATGACCTGGATCGAACTTTATTTTCCCCACCACGCCTGCCATGTCGGTGGCTTGGATGGCCTGTGCGACCTTGTCGGAATCAAGGGTGCCGGCCTTCTCGATGGCGTTCACGAGAACAAAGACCGCGTCGTAGGCAGGAGCAGCGCCATGCCCGGACTGGATATCCTCTTTCCATCTCTTTTCATAGGCCTGGGAGAATTTCACCGTTGGTGGGTAGGCCTTGACCGGGAAGTAGCCGATTTCGAATACAACGTTCATAAAACCGTCGATATCTTCACCAAAGGTTTTCCACGCCTTGGTACCCATAAGGGGAGAGATGAAACCTGCCATGAGAGCCGGAACCTTCATGCTTTTCCACTGTTTTACGAGGATGCCGCTTGTAGGCATGTCAAATATTGGTAAAATAACCTGTACCCCTGCGGCCCGCGCCTTGAGAAGACCAGCGGAAAAATCGGTTGCCCCGACGGGGAATTTGTCAAAACCGGTAACGGTCCAGCCGTTGTCTTTGAACCACTTCTCCATCAACTGTCCTGTTCCTGCCGCCCAGAGTACATCCTGGGTCGCAATGTAAACCTTGTTATAGCCGAAATCCTTGTTGATAAACTTCATCATACTCTGCATGTACCCGGCAAGATATTTTGAATCAAGACAGTTCCTGAAGGAGTATTTGTATTTTTCCTTATCCGAGAGGAGTTTTTCCTGAAATTTCGGGGTCATGGCAATGGTTCCTATATTGATGACCTTGTACTTGGCGTATATATCCATTGCAGCGAGGAGCGCCTCAGAGCGGAAGTTGCCCACCACCGAGGCATAAATTTTCTTGTCGAGGATCAGTTTTTCGATGCCGAGTAGTGCCTCCGAGGTAGGGACACCAGGCTCACCATCCCTGATATCCAAAGCCTCGATTTTAAGGAGCCTCTTTTCGCTCCCGACCTTGACTCCGCCCCGGGCATTAATCTCATCAACGGCGAGCTGGGCTGCTTTGTGCCCCTCGTATCCTTCAATTAATTTCAAAGAGGTTGGAACACCAATGTTGATGTACTGTTGCGCAAAGGCCGGACAGGAGAAGACAATAAAACACGCTAAAAATAACGATAATAAAATTGATTTTCTCATAAAACCCCCTTAATTTTGGCTGTTATGTCAAACCCATAACAGACTCTGTTTAAAATGATTTACGTCTTTATCAATTCATTGGCGCCTTTTCACATGAAATCATCTTGTTGTGCATATACGCAAATTTATTACGCAATTCGTGTGCCAAATCTGGTATGGAAATTATCTTAATAAAATTAAGCTATTGTGCTGCATGGAAAAGAAAGTAGGCTGTATACAATATATACAATGTGTATAGCAAGTAGCCATAAATTCATTGTTAGAGACTGTGAGAATTGGCTCAAAAACCAAAGGATCAGGGCTGACTGGAGGGATTAGAGATTTTAGATTTGTGCGCTGTATAATAATGCAACAGGTATCCCTGCTTGCGGAGATCTACTGCTTGACGTCCTTGACGATCTTGCTGTAAAGGGTCTTGCGGCTTATGCCCAGAAGGTGTGCAGCTTTGCTCTTGTTGCCTTGAACGAAATTTAGAATATTCTGTATGTACTCTTTCTCTACTCCTGCCAGTTGCAGGACGGTGTCCTTTTTTTTAAGGACCCTGGCGATTTGCACCCTTGACCCGGCAGTCTGCATCACCTCCGGGAAATCATCTGTAATTATCTCCTCGCGATCTATACTCAGAAGGACGGATCGCTCGATGACATTAGCCAATTCGCGCACATTGCCCGGCCAATCGTATGATTTAAGCAGTTCTATAGCCTCCGGTGAAAACCGTTTTTTCTTCTCCCCTTTCTTGAATTTTTCGATAAAGTAATTGGCCAGAAGAGGGATATCTTCCCTTTTTCCTCTGAGGGCGGGAAGGTTGATAATAAAGGCATTCATCCTGAAATAGAGGTCTTTACGGAATTCACCTTTTTCTATCCTTGTTTTCAGGTCGTTATTGGTGGCGAATATGAAACGGACATCTACTTTTGTCTCCTTAGTGTCTCCCACTTTCAGGAAACTGCCTGTCTCAAGGATTCTCAGGATTTTTGCCTGTATGGTAAGACCCATGTCGCCCACCTCGTCCACAAAAAAGGTGCCGTTATTTGCCAGTTCGATAAGGCCCAGCTTATTGTTCTGTGCGCCGGTGAAGGCGCCCTTCTTATATCCGAACAATTCGCTCTCAAAAATGCTTTCCTGCAACGTACTTGAATTAATAACAACAAAGGGGTTCCCGGAACGCCGGCTAAGATCGTGTATGGCCCGGGCAGCCAGTTCTTTTCCTGTGCCTGTCTCGCCCAGTATAAGGACCGGCATATTCGAAGCAGCGACGATAGATATGAGATTCTTGATTTTTTTCATTTGAGAGCTCTCCCCTACGAAATCATCATGAACCCCGATTCTGTGTAATTGCTCTGCAAGGACTATGTTTTTTTCCTGGAGGATCTTTTTCTCGTACGCCTTCAGAATCACCTTATGGAGTTCAGAAATCTTACATGGTTTAGTCAGGTAATCATACGCGCCGAGTTTCATGGACCGGATCGCAGTCTCTACTGAGGCAAATCCGGTCAACATTATTATTTCCATGGAGGGCTCCATTTGCTTGGCTTTCAGGAGAAGTTCGACCCCGTCAAGGTCGGGCAATTTTATATCGAGAACGCACACGTCAAAAGTCTCCGTTTTCAAGATGGAAAGTGCCTCGTAAGCAGACGAGGCAGGCGTGACAGCCATACCTTCCATGGTCAGCTGTTTCCTGAAGGCTTCTACAAGCTGCACTTCATCATCGACGATTAGAACTCGAATCATTGTAGACAATTGTCCTCCTTTTCTCCGCGTTATGTCGGGAGCGTCACAAAAAAAACGGTTCCAAATCCCGGTCTGCTTTTTACATGAATGGTTCCCCCCATGTTTTTCAAAAACTCACTGCAGAGCAATAATCCGAGCCCTACTCCTTTCTTGGATTCCTTTGTGGTAAAAAACGGCTCGAATATCTTCGTCACCATCGTGTCCGGTATACCGATCCCGTTGTCCTCTATTTCAACCTGAACACTGTCATTGCCCGGTTTTGTCCTTATCCATATTTTTGCATCCAGCCTGCCGTCGATTGCATCAATGGCATTGCTTATGAGATTGATGAAGACCTGCCTGAGAGCACTGATATCTGCCCTCACGGGAGTCAGGGCAGAGGCAAACTCCTTTATGACCCTTCCCCCTGATTGTTCCGTATGTGTGAATTCGAGGATGTTGTTGAGGAGCCTGTTTACGTCAACGCTTGTGATTTCAAACCCCTCTTTCCACGGCAGGCTCAGGATATCGTTTGTGACGTTCTTGCACCTGAACGCCTGGGCCTCGACAATATTCAGATAGCCCTTGAGCTCTTCCAGGTCGAGTTTTTTTGCAGCCCGTCCGGAAAGTCTTTTGAGGAAATTGCAGGCCAGTTCAGTATGGGCTACCAGTGTAGCCAGGGGGTTATTCAACTCATGAGCGATCCCTGCCGCAAGTCTCCCGATCGCGGATATCTGTGCCTCCTGCATGAGTTTTGCCCTCGTTTTGACGCGCTCCGTTGTCTCCTCGATAATACACAGGAGACCCTCGACGTCGCCGTCTTTTCCTCTCAGGGGGACACCTTTAAAATCCATATAGAGACTCCTGTCGCCTTTGTAATTCATGAATGGAAAATCCCAGAGCTGGAAGGGCTCACCTCGCAACCCCTTTCTTATAAATTCGGCAAGCCCGCATTTAACAGTGTAGGGATTTGTAAGCCAATTAAATCCGATCAATTCTTCTTCAGCGTTTGCATCTAAACCGGAAAGAGCGGCAAGGGCAGGGTTTACGCTGGTAAATACACCGTCTTTGTCGAGGGTGAAAACCGAAACCGGTGCATTCTCGATTATTACCTTGTTGAATTCATTCAACCGGCGCAGTTCGTCCTCAGCCTTCTTTTGCTCCGTTATATCCTGAACAGTGCCTTCGTAATAAAGGGTTGCTCCTCCCGTGTCGCGAACGGCACGGGCGTTCATAAAGACCCATACTGTACTTCGGTCCTTCCTGTAGAGTTCACATTCGAATCCCTGGGCCACACCATCTCTTTCAAGCAGTTGCATAAACTCCGATCGACGCTCGGGCTCGACATAGAGTTGCTGCTTTGTGTCCAGGAGAGTCGCGGTAAGTTTTTCCGTGGAGCTATACCCAAGAATCTTTTCAAGGGCTGGATTTATGACGATGAATCGCCCCTGAGGGGTTATCTGAAAAATGCCTTCCATAGCGTTTTCAAAAATGCTCCTGTATTTATCCTCAGCCTGCTTCGACAGTTTCTCTGCCTGCTTCCGCCGTGTAACATCCAGCATGTTCCCGATAACCGCCGGTTTCCCCTGATATATGATACGGGATCCGTAGACCTCCATGTTGGTAGTCTCCCCGGTTTTGGTAATTCCTCTGAATTCATAGTGGATTGAGTCTACCTTGCCCAATATCCTCCTGCGGATATTCCTGTCTACCATGGGCCAGTCTTCAGGCAAAACCATACTCTTGGGCCCTATTTTATTTGTAATTTCTTCGATTGTGTAACCGAATATTTGAGCGAACCGCGGATTACAGTATTTAATCACCCCATCCTGTATTACGTAAATACCGGCGAGAGATTTTTCTGCCAGTTCTCTGAATTTGTTTTTTGACTCCCGGAGTTTTTCTGTTGGCAGGTCTTGCTCGATAAACCCGAGGCTGGCCCATAAGTCCTTCGACTTTTTTGTCGTGTCCCTTTTTTCTCCCTTTTTTTCTCCGAGCAACTTTTGTCTCATTCAGCCGTTCACCACGTATACCCTTTAGTCCTCAAAAAGTACGCAACACAGCCGGACAATGTTTTCGTGCTAATCTTCTATGTAGAATACCCGGCAAAAATCATACCGGACCAATTAAAGCGACCTCCCCGGGAACCCATTTTTGCAAATTATAGCACATTTCAGTTTTTGCAGTAATGCCATTTTTTTTACTTTTATTCCGAGACCGACAAATACCTCAACTACCGGAACGCTCCATGAGGTGTTCCGGCAAGTTCTACGGAGTAATGGTGCACTTTGAACCGGAATTCATGTGTTACGGGTTAATAATAACCCTAAAAACCCGGATTTGTATCGGTTTGACATCTTTTTCCCAGGGGCGCGCGTATTTAAGGGATATTGTGGTTTCACCCTCTGATGCGGCAAAAAAGTTCCAGACCTCCACTCCGCCGCAGCCGATAAGTCCATCCTTGCATTTACTCGTATATTCGGTGTCCTGCAACTCAAGGATGTCATCATCGACCGGTTTTAGAAGCTCCCATTTGTAACCGGTGGTGGGATTTGAGGGAAGAACAATGGAGAATTCGTCGCCCGGCTGTACTTCAACCGGTATATTAGGATTATTGTAAATATTTTTAGAATCATCAAGACTGAATCCGGTTATTGGGAGAAGCATCAGCAATATGAAAATAAGGGCTTTTTTCAAAAAAAATACCTTCCAGCGCCAAAAGTCCGGCCGATATTACAACTCGTGGATTGCTAACGTACCTTAGATTGGTGTAAAATAAAAATGCCGAAGACGGGACTCGAACCCACACAGGCTATACCGCCTACTAGACCCTGAATCTAGCGCGTCTGCCAATTCCGCCACTTCGGCATAATGTTAATGCATAAACTTATATAAGTTATGATGCCGATGTCAAGAGGTGAATATGAAAATTTACGAATTCCTTAACCAAGTTGAAAAGTTTCCGAATCCTGTACTGACTATCGGCAACTACGACGGGATACATATAGGGCACAGGAGTATTATCGAAAAGGTAAAGGAAAAGGCACGCCTGATTGGCGGAACATCCATGCTCATGACCTTTTACCCCCACCCGGTGAGCGTCGTAAGACCGGATAAAATTCTGTGCCTCATAACGCCCCTCGATGCAAGGAAAAAGCTTATCCGGGAAAGCGGTATTGACGTGCTTTTCGTTTTATCCTTTACGGAGGAATTCAGGCTCCTGACCCCGCAGGAGTTTGTTGAAAATATCCTTGTGAACAAACTGGGAATAAAAGGGCTCATTGTCGGATACGATTTTAAGTTCGGGCGGGGAGGGAAGGGCGATACGGTATTATTGAAGCAACTCTCCGAAACATATGGTTTTTTCTTCGAGGTAGTGGAGGCCGTTACCCTGGATGGCGAAAAAATAGGCAGCAACAGGATTCGAAAACTCATTATGCAAGGTGATGTAAAAAAGGCCGGACGGTTTCTCGGAAGACCATATATGATCGAAGGTAAGGTAGTACACGGCGATGGAAGGGGTAATGGTATGGGTTTTCCTACTATCAATCTGAAAACGGATTATGAACTTATTCCGCATGAGGGTGTTTATATAAGCGAAGTTGAAATAAACGGGAAGAGATTTCCATCTGTAACTAATGTAGGCTACAATCCTACCTTCAACACCGGGAAACTTTCCGTTGAAACCCATATTTTGGACTATTCTGAGGATCTTTATGGTGTGGATTTGACGTTGTATTTCCATGAATGGATAAGGGGCGAAATAAAGTTTGACAGTGTTGATGCATTAATAAGTCAGATTGGAATGGATATAAGAATCGCAAAAGAGTTTTTTCAAAAAAATCAATAAGATAAGAGGAGGCAGCTAAATGGGTTTAAGGTACGAAGAGGTGAATGAAGAAGTTATGTCTGTGCTGAAAGAGGTAAAATCAGAATACTTCCCTGAATTGAAAAATGCAAAAATCAAGGTTCTTTTTGATATAAAGAAAAGAAAATCAGGGGGTAGGGTCGTTCTTGCCCGCATCATGAAAACGAATGACCTGTTGAGGCACCTCACAATTGATGAGGCCGATGCTATGGAAGGATACGATTATATCATAACCCTGGACAAGACATGTTGGGACAGTATAATTCGGGACGACAAGATCAGGATTGTCAGGCATGAATTGAGACACGCCTGCTTTGATATTGAATCGGAGGAAAACCCCTATAAATTGCTGGATCACAGCATCTCTGATTTTTATGAAGAGGTCGAATATAACAGGGATGATCCGCGCTGGAGGGAAAGGCTTGCCACCGTCGTGGAGGACATTTACGAACAGAAGAAAGAAGCACGGCAGGACAGCAAAAAGAAGAAAGGGAGAGGATAGCGAGCAGGGAAAGGCTGAAGGCAAGGAAGGCTGAAGGCAGTGAACAGTGAAAGGAAGGGAAAAGGCAGGCCGAAGGGGAGAGACCGAAGATGCGAAGATGGGGGAATGAAAAATGGCGAAATGTGAAAGTGGAATTGCGAAAGCGGGACAAAGGCAGTGAATGGTGAATGGCAATCAAAAAACATTGAACATTATGCCTGTTACCTTTTCGCATTGATTATAATGTTATGTGTGTTTAACGGTAACACTGACAGCTAACGGTGGATAACTGATAGCTGATTTTTCCAGGGAGGAATAAAAAAAATGGCGGAGAAGCAATGGAAAAACGCACCGGAAATGATGATTGATAAAAACAAGGTCTATCGGGTCACGATTGAAACGGATAAGGGGAACATCGAATTGGAGCTCTATCCCGGGTATGCACCGAAAACAGTGAACAACTTTGTGTTCCTGGCGAAAGACGGGTTTTACGATGGCGTGTTATTTCACCGGGTGATCGGTAACTTTATGATACAGGGAGGGGACCCGACGGGTACAGGCAGAGGTGGTCCCGGTTACCGCTTCCAGGACGAATTCGATGGAAACCCTCTCATCCATGAAACAGGGGTTATCTCTATGGCAAATGCCGGTCCGGACACAAACGGAAGCCAGTTTTTCATCACCCATGCACCGCAACCCCATCTCAACGGGCGTCATACCGTCTTCGGGAAGGTTGTAAAGGGGCAGGATGTTGTTGACTCAATCCGTCAGGGAGATGCTATGAAACGGGTCGTGGTGAACGAATAAGAAGAATTTCAAAGATTTTAAAATATGGCGGAAGAGTCCCGGGATTTTTTATTTACAATGGAGACAAAAAACATTGTATGGAACCGTTGGGCGTGTTGAAGTCTGGACGGCTTTCTGTAGCCAACAGATGCAGGCAATAACAGATCATGTCGACTTTCAACCCGAAATCAATAATAACAGACCTTTGAAAAAATTATCCGGCCATGATCTTAGAAAGGGACCGGCGATATGGCCTTTAAGGGTTATAGAGTATCTTGAAAGAGATGTAGGTGTTGCCTGAAATGCGAATATGTTTCAATTCGGAAGTGATCTGCCGGAGAAGGACCAAGCTGATATTTTCTTCTGTGACTTCATAGTGCGGTGTTTCGGCGGCAGTGTGGTCTATGTCCCGCACCGTCTTAGAGAAGATTATCTCCACGAAGAGACCGTTCTCTTGCTTGAGCATCTTGAAGGTTACCTGTTCCTTTTGATCATCCGGCTTCAACCCTTCTGCTGTGTGGATGAATACTTCCTCGCAGGCCAGCTGAAGCCGATGCAAGATTTTTGGCGGCAGCTTCAGACTGCCGGTACGGTTTTCAAGGATCGCCATCAATTCGTTCAGTTTTTCAACGGCAACATCAATGGTGAAAGAAAGCTGCGGTTTGTGGACAAGCGAGAAAAGTACACTTAGTATGATGGCTGTTAGCCCCCCTGCCGCAATAGAGCTATTTGTAAAAATAGTCAGCGCGGTGGGCATGGTATTCGGGAAAAAGGCGCCTGATTCCGCTACCATCCCAATGCAGAGCGAGACTCCGATCATCAGACCGCTCTGGTGACTGAGAGAGGTCGTGGAAATAAGACTCAGGCCGGCGGGGAACATCATCGCGGCAAGGCCCATCAGGAAACCCCCAAAAACCGGCTGAGGCATCTCTATAAGAAAAATGCTAATTTTCGGACTGAATGCCAGAGCTGCCATGATAGTTGCACCACAGATGGCTACCAAACGGGACGCGACACCGGTGGCCTTAAGAACGGATATGTTTTCGGGATAGGTTTCGTTCGGTACAGATCCCATGAGCCCGCTGATCACATTACCAATTGAGTCAATATAGAGACAGCCCTGAATACGGTCATAGTTCACTTTTTTGAAGTTGCGGGTAGATATTTCCTGGACGGCCATGCTGTTGCCGACGGCCTGGACCCCGTTGATAATGGTAACTACGGCCATGGCCGCAATGATGGGGAGATAATCATACCTGAAATCCCAGGTCAGGCCCGGCCATTTCCCGGAAGGAAGTCCGAACCATTCAGCAGTTTTAAATAATTCAAAATGGGTGAGCCCAAGAAACCATGCCACTATGAAACCGATAGCCATACCGATCATGGGACACCAGACTCTCAACTGCCTGTTTCCGAAGAGGGCAATACCCAAAAGTACTGCTAATGTAATCAGACCGGTGAAGAGGTTTTGCAGCGACGCAAAGTGCGGCTCGCCGGGGTTGCCTACCCATTCCTTCACACTCAAGGGAAGAAGGCTCACAACAATCAACAGCAACACAATGCCCCCGACAGCGGGGGTAACGATATGACGTAAGTATCTGAGAAAATAGGAGAATAAGGCCTCCAAAGGGGCGACAATGATGGCTGCCGTTGCCAGAAGGGAAAAACCACCCAGTTTTACCGCCTCTACACTACATGCGAGGTATGCCGTGGAACTTCCCATGAAGATGGCATATCCGGAACCAAATTTCCCGAAACGAAGGGCCTGGAGAGTGGTACATATGGCGGCGGCTATGACGGCTGCAAAACAGGCGAATTGAACATGTTCACGCGGCGCATTAGCAAGACGGCCTACCACAAAGGGGAAAAGGATGATCTCTCCGTAGACCACAATTACATGCTGCAGCCCCTGCACAAAGGCCAGCCAGAGCGGTGGTTTCTCGTCAACAGCATAGAGCAGGTTATCTGAACTGATCTTCTTGCCCATATATTCCCTTCGAGAGGTGTGCAGCCCTCTCTGCATCCGGCCAAGTTTAGCGTAGTCAGGCCCTGATTTCAAGCTGTTTCGGAAATGATCGTAATCCCCTATTTAAAAGACGGGTCTCTGTACACGATCTTCCCGTCAACAATGGTGAGCAGATTTTTTCCCTTCAGAGTCCATCCGTGAAATGGGGTGTTCTTCCCTTTTGATGCGAAAGTGCTCCTGTCAACCGTCCATTCAAGGTCAGGGTTAAAGATAATGATGTCTGCAGGGCTCCCTGATGAAAGTTCTCCATACGGCAATTTCAGTAATTTTGCCGGATTTTCTGTGAATTTCTTAAGAAGCATCTTCATAGAGAGGACGCCTTCATGTACGAGGGCAAGGGAAAGACCCAGGGCTGTTTCCAGTCCCGAAATCCCTGAGGCGGCAATATTGAACTCCACATCCTTTGAGGTAAGGTCATGCGGCGCATGATCTGTTGCAATGATATCGATCGTTTCATTTCTGAGCCCTTCTTTAATGGCAAGCACATCCTCTTTTGACCTGAGGGGTGGGTTCACCTTTGTATTTGTATCGAAAGACAGGGTAGCTTTGTCTGTTAATGAAAAATAGTGAGGACACGTGTCACAGGTGATCTGATTGTACCTTTTCTTCATATCTCCTATAGCATCAACGCTGCCTCCCGATGAAATATGTGTGAGATGGAGCGGAGAATTTACATATTCCGCTATGGCCATATCCCTTTTGACAATGATTTCCTCTGCTATTGCAGGCACTGCATCAAGACCGGACATGACCGATGCCCTGCCTTCGTGAACAAATCCCTTCGAAAGGTCTTCGTCTTCACAGTGTGATACAACCGGTATATGAAATAGTTTCGCATATTCAAAGGCTTTTCGCAGGATTTCAGAATTCTTTACGGATTTGCCGTCATCTGATATGGCCACAATGCCGGCGGCATACATTTCGCCGATCTCTGCAAGTTCTTCACCCTTTAAGTCCCTGGTGATTGCACCGCAGGGGAAAACACGGCATACCCCCTCCGTCTTTGCCTGTTTAATAATGTATTCCGTAACGCTTTTATTGTCATTTACAGGGTCGGTATTTGCCATACAGATAACCGATGTAAAACCGCCCTTAACTGCCGCCATTGTTCCTGTCCTGATCGATTCTTTATATTCGTACCCGGGTTCCCTCAGGTGGACGTGCACGTCAATGAGACCGGGCGCCACAATCAGGCCTGAAGCATCGATGATATGAACGTTATCGCCCTTTTCGCGGATGTTTTTGTCAACCTTTTCAATGATGCCGGTATTGATGAATATGTCGAGGATTTCATCCCTGCCGTTCCCGGGATCGACAACCCTTCCTTTTTTGATGAGGATCTTCATGCCTCCCTCCCGGTAAGGAGATAGAGAACGGCCATTCTCACGGCAACACCGTTTTCGACTTGGTCAAGGATTACCGAATATGGACCGTCAGCTACTTCGTCTGTAATTTCCACCCCTCTGTTCATGGGGCCGGGATGCATGATGACTACATCCTTTTTTGCCTTTTTGAGATGCTCTGTTTTCAGTCCGTAAATGGTCGAATATTCTTTAATGGAGGGTATGTATGAAACACCGCCCCGCTCTTTTTGTATTCTCAGCATCATGATCACGTCGGCATCTTTCACCGCTTTATTCATGTCGTACTCCACATGGACGCCAAGGCTTTCCAGATCGGGCGGGATCATGGTTGGAGGCCCTGAGCACGTAATACGGGTATCAAAATGCCTTAATGCGAATATGTTGGACCGTGCCACCCTGCTGTGGGCAATATCCCCTATGATCGTTATGTTAAGTCCGTCAATCCTGTTCTTTTTTTCCCTCATGGTAAAGAGATCGAGCAGGGCTTGCGTCGGGTGCTCGTGAGCGCCGTCGCCGCCATTTATCACAGAGGAGTCCACAATCTTCGATAACATATGCGGAGCGCCCGGCATGCTGTGCCTGATGATAATGACATCCGGTCTCATGGATTCGAGGTTTTTTGCCGTATCTTTGAGGGTCTCGCCCTTTACATAACTGCTTGTGTTTGCAGAGATATTTATCGTGTCTGCACTTAATCGTTTTGCTGCTATTTCGAAGGATGTCCTTGTCCTTGTGCTTGGTTCGTAAAAGAGGGTGATGACTGTTTTGCCGCGGAGGGTCGGAACCTTTTTAACCTCCCTTCTGGATATATCTTTAAAAGACTCTGCCGAATCGAGGACGAGAAGTATCTCCTCCCTGGAAAGCTCTCTGATGCCGAGTAGGTCTTTTTTGTTCCACTTCATTATGTTCTCACAACAATGACTTCATCTTTGCCGTCGATTTCGCGAAGCCGCACAAGCACCTCTTCCTCCTGACTGACATTATAAAAGATGCCGGCATAATCGGGATGTACGGGTAATTCCCTGCCGCCCCTGTCTACAAGTACAGCTAATTGTATCTTTTTTGGTCTGCCGAGATCCATAATGGCGTCGATTGCTGCCCTCGTGGTTCTGCCGGTATGCATCACATCATCAATTAAAATGATGGTCATATTGTTCAGGTCGAAGGGTATGTCTGTCTTTTTAACTTCGGGTGATTTTGATTTGAATATGTCATCCCTGTACATGGTGATGTCGAGGATGCCGAGGGGAAGTGCAGTCTCTTCAATAGCCTTTATCTTGTCGTTAATCCTTTTTGCCAAATAGATTCCCCGTGTTCTGATGCCGATGAGACACAGGTCCTGATAGCCTTTATTTTTTTCGAGGATTTCGTGGGTAATTCTTGTGATTGTTCTGTCAACGGCCTTTTTATCAAGGAGGGCTACCGTCTTTTTTCCCATCAATCATCCATGTAGATGGCTTTCTTTGGACATTGATCAACACATGATGTGCATTCAATGCAGTCTTCAGGGATCAGCACTATAATCTCACCATTATTTCGTGAGAAGACATCATATGGGCAGATGTCAACGCATTCACCACACCTGTCACACACCTGTTCCTCAATATATGGCCTCACATTTATGCCGTTAAAGGGGCTCGCGTCGCCCCCTCCATCAGCTTACCGTGCTCGCCGGATAGATTCTCAATCACAGCACCATTTAAACGCCGCAGGCGCAAACCCATGGGAATTCATTATAATGGGTTTGTTAAAAAAAATCAATTAAAAGGAATCTTCCCTTTCAATTTTGCCTGGAGTAATTCCCCGAAACTGCCGAGGCCCGGGGTCGACTTTCCTTCATTCTTTACCTGTTCTTTATATTTGGTGTAATCTGCTTGAGCGGATTTTTCTCCAACGAGATTTCTGCTCAGGGAAATTTTTCCGGTTCCCGGGTCCACTTTTGTAACGATTACTGTCATGGTGGTTCCTGCCGGGAACATGCGGTTATGATTTGTCCCCTTCGGGGTACCCATTTCAGAGTTCGGGATAAGCCCTGAAAGGCCGTTGTTCAATTTGAGAAAAATTCCGTAGGGCATAACATTATCAACAATTCCTTCAAGCGTATCCCCTTCGGATGGGAGATCGATTTTTTCGGGATTTATATTCAGTTCCTTTGCGAGGGATATTCTTTTATTGGCTGCATCTACGCCTGCTACATATGCCTCAATCCACTGCCCCTCCTCGACTACTTCCTTGGGGTGTTTGATTCTTCGTCCTGCCCCGAGTTTTGAGATATGGATAAGTCCATCTATGCCAGGTTCAAGATTGACAAAGACGCCGAATGGGGTTATACGCACCACAACCCCTTTAACAGGGCTGTCAACAGTGTATTTTTCCGCTGCCATTATCCAGGGATCGGGTTGCATTGCCTTGAGGCTCAGGGTGAGGCGATCCTTTGCCCAATCCAAGGAGATAACCTTTGCCGTTACTTCCTGGCCGGGAGAGAGAACGTCCTCCGGTTTTTTGGTCCTGTCCCATTCTAATTCACTTAAGGGGATGAAGCCGTCCATGCTGCCGATATCGACGAATATTCCAAAATCATGAATGGATTTAACTTTTCCCTGTACCTCCATTCCTGTTTTTAATTCTTCTTTTAATTTTTCTTTTCGCAGCGCCTGTTCTTCTTCAAGCAAGGCCCTTCTCGATACGATGATATTTCGTCCGTCTTCTTCAAATTCGAGTATCCTGAAAGGGAAAATCTCTCCTATATATGTAGTGGTATCGCGGTTTCCCCTCATATCTATCTGCGAGAAGGGGCAGAAGCATCGTGCTTTTCCCATGCTAACCTCGTAGCCGCCCTTTAATTCGGACTTAACCTTCCCGCTTACAGGCAAGCCGGCCTCAAAGGCGTTTCTCAAATCGGAAAGATGGGTTGATGACAGCCCGCGTTTAAGTGTGGTGAACCGTTTTAATCCATTCTGGACCGAGGTGAAAAATACCTCAACTTCATCGCCCGCTTTAACCCGGCAGTCCCCTGCTTCATCAAGAAATTCTTTAACTTCCACCGCGCCTTCCGTTTTTCCTCCAAGGTCTATATAAACCAGATCGCCCGATATGCCGACTACCGTGGATTTGACCTTTTGGCCGGGCTCAAGTCTGCCCGGTAAGGTTGAGCTTTCCTTGAAGAGGGTTTCGAAATTCTCTTCAGCTTCATTATTGCTGTTTAAACTATTCTCGTATGCATTCTCTTCATCCATATTGCCCTCTGCCATTTATATTTTTTTTTCATGTATTTTTTATTCTGGTTTTATTGTGTATTTTGGTAATCCCGCCGGTTCTGTTCGTTAATAATTATCTCAGGGATGAACAGGAGACTTTTTCTATCAATAGAACATACTACCAGAGCACCCGTGAACTGTCAAGAAATTTAAAGTATCTGCAGACGTTACTTATGTTGACTTTAAGCCTGCTTTATTATAGATTGTATTTAATTTCACAAACATCAGGAGGCAAATATGGGGCAGATCGAGATTTTTGAAAACAGGCCGCCGGTTCTCGGGATTAATGGTCTTGGAAGAATCGGAAAGCTCACACTCTGGCACCATGTGGGCAGGAAATATTTCAAAGGGTTTGTGGTGAATCAGGGAAGGGATATAGGCAAGGGGCTTCATGCCGTTGCTGAAATGATTGAAAAAGACTCCACCTACGGGTCGCTGCACAAATTTCTTTATGGTGTGAGGGCGAAACGGCTGATACAGATTGTTGACGAGGCCAAGGGGAAACTTCTCATCGACGGGATGCCGGTTACTGTTTTGAGAACATCGCGAAACCCCGATGAGATTCCGTGGAGAGACTACGGGATCGATGTTGTTGCTGAATGTACCGGTAAATTCGGGGATCCGACGGTTCCTGTAGATGATAAAAAAGGTTCCATCCGTGGCCACCTGGCACGCGGTGCAAAGGTTGTTGTTAATTCTTCTGCATTTAAGATAAAAAACAAGGCGTTGTCAATGCCCAATGATGCGACTACGCTCATATACGGGATAAACCACCATGCCTTTGACAAAAAATCACACCAGCTCGTTTCGGCCGCTTCATGCACTACAACCGGGCTTGCGCATATGGTAAAGCCATTGCTGGAGAAAGAGGAGACAAGCAGAATTCTCACGGCGTCCATGTCTACGGTGCACGCTGTAACAAACACACAGAGCGTTCTTGACAGTGTTCCCAAGGCGGACGAAAAAGATTTAAGAAAGAACAGAAGCATCCTGAACAATATTATTCTTACCTCTACAAATGCGGCAGAGGCGTTGGCCCAGGTAATTCCGGAGGTAAAAAACATTGGTTTTATGGCTGATTCCATAAGGGTTCCCACAACTACGGAATCGTTGATTGTGCTGAACGTTACTTTTCAGTCAAAGATCAATAAGAACGGGACAACGTCGACTATTAACACAAAAATGATAAATGATCTTTACAGGCATATTGCAGAAAATGACCCTGAAAATCTGTTGATTTTCTCGGAAGAGCAGAATGTTTCTGTTGACCTCATCGGTGTTGACGCTGCCATTGTGATTGAGGGTCAGTTCAACCATACGCGAACTGCCTTTATTAATGTAGAACTTGCCCATATACCTGGGCTCCCGGAAGACCTGGTAAAAAAGATGAACACCATGAGGGTCCCTGTTGTTCATGCAAAAATATTCGGGTGGTATGACAACGAGTACGGAAGTTATACAAACAGACTGGGCGATTTAACGGTCTATATCCACAAAAACCTCGGTTAAAATCCGCGGGTTGAATCCCGCCTGTCACGGCGGGATTCAACCCTATGCTTCCCCTTTGCCGGGAGAGTACTGCGGAAGTGCGAGGGGATGTACGCTCCCGCTATCAAGCAATCCGGTTGGCATTTGATGGTGAAGAGGCATAAAAACAAATGCCGGCTGCAAGTCATGCGTAGTTGATCATTCCTGTTCGTATTCGTGTTTGCCGCTGTATACTGCCCCGCTGTTGCCGTCGATGCCGATAAAATCCCCGCTTTTGATGATACTGCCGTCAACGGTGCTGTAGCCTTCTATCTCGTAGACTTTCAGTTTGTTGAACCCTACTACACCCACCTTGTTCAACTGCGGAATTGTCACTGCGGCGTGTGAAGTGCTGCCGCCCCTGGAGGTCAGTAGTCCTTCCACGTGAAGGAGTATGCCGATATCATCGGGGACCGTGTCGGGACGAATGAGTACAAGGGGTGTCCCCGGCTCGTTTTCCCGGAAACTCATGATTTCTTCTTCAGAGTAAACGGCCCTTCCGCATAAGGCGCCGCCGCTTACCCCGATGCCCGTTCCCAGCAATGATTCCTCAAGTTCTTTTATATCTTTGAATCTCTTCAGCTTTTGTGTCTCCTGCTGCACCATATCCCGCGTCTGCAGGATATATAAACCGTTTTTCGTCGGGCTTTCGAAGGTAAACTCGATTTCCTGATGGTTAAAGCCTTTTTCATAGATCAGGACCTCCGAAAGCCTCTTCAGTTCACCGTAGACCTCCGGAAAGTTTTTTTCAAGGGAGATGCCGGATTCCCTTTTTTCCATGACCCTTTGTTTTTCGGAAACAGGATATGTTTGCACAAGTCCTGAAACAATATCATCACCCTGAACACCAAAGATAAAATCACCGTAGAGCGTTACGTCGGGAGAAATTCCCCTGGGGCTCCGGGTAAAGATAACACCTGATCCGGAATTGTCATTAAGATTACCGAAGACCATTTTCTGGACAATAACGGCAGTACCCCATTCATCGGATATGTGCATCTGGTGACGGTATGTTGCGGCCTGATCGGAATACCATGAGTCGAACACCTGAAGAATTGCCTGTTGCAGTTGTCCATAGGGATCATCAGGTATTTCTATCCCTTTATGCCTCAGGGCATTTTTATAAGCAAGCGTAACCTGCCGCATCTGTTCGGGATCGAATTCTATCTTCCTTGTCACGTTATATCTGCTCTTGAAACTGTCGATGATTATATCGAAAAAGTTTCGTTCAAGGCCCGTAAACATGCCCCAGGTCTGCAAAAACCGTCTGTATGAATCCCATGCTGCCCATGCAAAATCCGCTTTTCTGCTCAAACCTTCGGCGATTGCCTCGTTGATGCCTACGTTCAGGAAAGAACGCATCATACCGGGAAGCGACATGGTGGCGCCGCTTCGTACGGAGAGGAGCAGGGGGTTTTTGTCGTCGCCGTACCTGCATCCCGTCATTTTCTCCAGCTGTTTAATTTCGTTATAAATTCTAAGGCTCAGGTCTTTAAAGATATACTTGTAACCAACGACAGCATCGTAGCCCCGGAATACTTCAGTAGTAATAACGAAACCGGGCGGCACAGGAAACCCCATGGAAGCGAGCTTTTTAAGGAAATATCCCTTATTGCCCACAAGAATCTGATTGTCGGTATTTTTGTCTGCCTTGTATATGGGCGATATCGCAAGCTCAGGAATATATGCCATAACAAGGTTGAGAATCTGTTTATTGTCTTTGAACTTCTCCAGTTCGGCATTGAGGTTTTTTATGATGTTGTTATTGAGGTTGTCCAATACCTGAAGCCCGAATGCGGAAGAGATTATAGAGCGGATGAAATTTTCCGAGTGCTGATAGGTAAGCTCTTCAAGGTCTGTCGTTAAATGTCCGGCGCCGTTTTTTTTCTCAATAAACTGGCGGACAATGATTGGAAGGTTTGAGCGGTGTGCGTCAATATAATAATCACGGATGATGCCCTGAATGCTTTTGGCAATGAATTTGAAAATGTCTATGTACTGATCTATCGAAAACTGCCTTATCTGCAAGGCGCTGGTTATGTATTTCATTTTTGTTACAAGACTTTCCGTTGAGATACCCTCCAGTTCCAGCGCCCTCACATAGAACCAGAGACATTCATGTATCTTAATGAGTGTGCTTTTTGTAATGAATTTGAGATTCAGAGATTTGGTCAGTTCCTCAAATAGAACGCCTGCAAGGCTTTCAAGGCGTAAGGAAAAACCCGTTGATTCAAATTTCAATTCCTTGTATGTGCCGTACATGGATGGAATGCCGGCAGCGATATGCCTTTTGAAGTAAATATTTTCAAAGGGTGTTGTCTTTTGTGATGAAAGGATTTTTTCCTTAAGCACGGAGAGGAAATCAAGAATTATTTCGAGGCTTTTGAAATAATTTTTTCGCTGGAGATGTCTTTTGAGCGAATGGATTTTGGTGATGCTGAACATACCCGACGCCTCCATGTCCCTTAGCAGGTCGAGATGCTCAAAATTGTACTTCTTGTAGAGAAGCTGATATAAACGGATAATGAGAGCGGAACGTTCTTTGTCTCTTTCCGGTATCCTCTTTATCTTCTGAAGTTCCCTCTGAATCTTTGTCTTGTCCCATGCGAGGAGGTTAAGGGGGTTATTTTCTATTTTAGGAAAGAGAACGACAAAGGCCTTATGCATACCGTCGAAGAATTCACCCTTGTTATCTACCTGTTCGAACACTTCATTAGGAAGATGTTTTTTTATGTAGTCCTTTGTTCCTGAATGCCAGTAACGAAAGATATCTTCAATGAAATTTACCAGCAGGCTATTACTTTCAACGTGTGATTGTTTGCGCAGGAAATAAATGAGTTTATCATTCCTGTGCGACAGTTCATCCACTTTTGTGGAAGTGTCCCGCAATTCCCCTTCAGCGCCGATTTCACTGAAATAGACAGGGAAAATCCTCAGTAATTGCTTTACAAGATTATAAGCAGGCGCTATATCCGAATTGAGAAGATTTGATATATCTTTTTGAATGATATCCGTATCACGGATAAATATCCCGCCGAGCTTAAGGTTGATAATAAGGGCAGATAAAAGCCTTTTTGTCCATCTTGGCTTCATGGCAATAATGTCAAGCCAGGAGCGGATATTCATTATATGCGTCGGATTAACCTGTATCTGCCATTCTGTGTTTGAGCCCTTTATTTCAGGGTATTGAAAACCATAACAAATGAGCTCCTCAATAAAGGTTTCGACAAGCTGGTGATTATTTTGCAAAAATATTTCCCTTGCGATCGTGGTAACACAGTCAATAATGGCGCCGTGGTGCTCATGGCGCGCCGAGCTTTTTTGCATTACCCTGAAGATTCTTTTTATGAACTCATGCAGATTTTCATGATTTTCCTCAGTGAATACCTTGCTTAGTGAGCGGTTTATTTCCCAGAGTGCATTTATGTAAACATCGGAAAGACCGGGGACATTGAGCATATGGAAGAGAAAATTAAGCTTGACGAGATGCTGTTGTCCTTCAAATGCCTTTGTTTTTTCAAGCTGGTCGGCTATGAGAAAATATCCGTTCGTTATTTGTGTATAGTCCGGCAGATCCAGGTATTCCGAAATAAACTTGTCATTTCCTGTGAAACTATTTTTATTAAGTGTTTCGAGCTTGTTGAGTAATATTTTCAGATGTTCATAGGAAAGAGGTTTGATCAGTTTCTGATACGTTTCCCTTGACTCAGCCGAGGACTCTTTTTCTCCCGGTGTCCATTCTGAAGGATCGGGCTGGGTAAGCCAGAATGTATAGGTTTCATTAAAGACCCGAAAGAGAAAACTCTGCATGATATCATGAGGAATTTCAATTTTCTGCTCTTCGAAGCATTTGAGAAGTGTTTTTGCATTGCCGGAACTTTTCTTAAAAATAAATGCCTGGTTTTCGGAAATGTGGAGGAGCGTCCGGATTGTAAAAGGCAAAAGCGGCATATTTCTTGAGAGATATGCGTTGCTGTTGGAAGCGATCGTGGATATGAATTCAAAGAGGTACCGGATCACTGTCTCCCGGATATCTTCTGAAGGAGATGATATTATGACATCGAAATAGATGCCAAGTATCACCTCCAGCGCCTGTAACCCCTCAGTATTTTTATTGAATTCATAAAAATCGCCTATGGAGATTGTCTTTAACATCTTAAGAACATATTCCCAGTTTATGTACGGATGGTTAAGCTCAAGCAGGAGTTCCAGCGTTCTTTTCGATACACCGTAGTGCTTTTCGGCAACCCGGAGCAGAATGGAATATTTTTCCGGAATCTCAACCTGAACGGCCGTCCTCTCAAGATTTACCTGCAATGCAGATGATTGTAAGATTTTGTCCTTATTATCCATGGCAAGCCTCTTTGGTATTTTCCATATTTTAGATACAAATGGATTGCACATGCAACAAAAAGTACGTATCAGTCCGTTGGGATTGTGATAAATTTCCCTTGACAAAATCCTTATATGGTTATAACTTTGGTATGCTTTATCATCAATCCAGCGGCGAAATGGGGTAATAGGTGCTTAAGTCTATAAAATTAAGGGCGACTCTTATACTTGTATTTCTTGTTATATCGGTAATCTACTGCTTACCGAACGTGATCGAGCCGCAGGGGGCATGGAAGAGGTATCTTCCTTCCGATAAGATACACCTGGGTCTTGACTTAAAAGGCGGGATGCATCTCCTTTTAGAGCTTGATACGGTGAAATTGCTTCAGAACATGGTGGACAGGAAATTTAACGCCTTTAAAGACGCCATGATACGTGACGGTGTAAGATTTCTGGGGCTTGAAAAGAAAGAGCATGCCCTTTTCGTGACGATCAGGGCGGAACAGAAAGAAAAACTTTATAATATTGCCGGAAAGGATTTTCCTGACCTTAAGGCGGGAAGCACGAAGGTGGAGGGCGAAAACCTCGTAATAGAGTTTCTTCTGTCTGAGAAAGAATTGGCAAATATAAAGGACAATGCGGTAAACCAGGCGCTTGAAACGATACGGAACAGGATAGATCAATTTGGCGTCTCCGAACCTGTCATTGTCAAGCAGGGCGAGAACCAGATACTTGTTCAGCTCCCCGGTATAAAAGACCCGCAGAGGGCCTTGGAATTAATCGGAAAAACTGCCCAGCTCGAGTTCAAACTTGTTGATGAGGAAGGTTCCGCGCGATACACCGGCGGTGAAGTCCCTGAAGGCGATGAGGTTCTATCGTTGAAGGCACGCAACAGGGAGACCGGTATTACCACAACCACCCCCATCCTTTTGAAAAAACAGACCTTACTGTCAGGGGAATTGTTGACCGATGCGAGGGTGAAGATCGGCGGTGAATTCGGGAATGAACCATATGTGGCTATTGAGTTCAATAGTGAAGGCGCCAGGATCTTTGATAAGATGACTGCCGAAAACGTAGGAAAAAGGATTGCCATCATCCTCGACAATACCGTTTATTCTGCTCCGGTAGTGAGGGAGAGGATATCAGGCGGTAAGGCATCGATAACCGGCGGATTTAAAATGGATGAGGCGAAAGACCTTGCTATTGTGCTCAGGGCAGGTGCATTGCCGGCGCCGGTAAGGGTTGTCCAGAATATTACAATTGGCCCGACACTCGGACAGGACTCCATTACAAAGGGTATAAGGGCAACGATACTTGGCGGGATACTTGTAATAATTTTTATGATTGTTTATTATCGCTTCTCCGGAGTGATAGCATGCTTTGCGCTAATCCTGAATCTGATTTACCTTCTCGGCGCGTTCAGTGCTTTAAAGGCTACCATGACACTTCCCGGCATTGCAGGCATTGCCCTTACTATTGGTATGGGTGTTGACTCAAATGTCCTTATATTTGAGAGAATCAGGGATGAGTTAAGACTTGGCAAGACGGTAAGGGCTGCAGTAGATGGCGGATATACAAAGGCATGGGTAGCAATATTTGATTCACACATAACGACTTTGATTACTGCATGTGTGCTGTTTATCTTTGGCACCGGTCCGATCAAGGGGTTTGCAGTTACATTAATTATCGGTATGCTGATCAACCTCTTTACTGCAGTGTTCGGCTCGAAAACTATTTTTGATTGGATTCTCACAAAATATAAACCGAGGAAACTAAGCATTTGAGGCGCATCTTATGATGGAGTTATTGAAGGATACAAGCATCGATTTTATCGGTTTCAGAAAAAAAGCCTTTATTTTTTCTGCTTTTCTTGTTGCACTCGGTCTATTTGCGTTTATTATGATATTATTCGGTAAAGCCAATTTAAGTGTAGATTTTACGGGTGGAACCAATCTGCAGATCAGATTCAAAGACCATGTAGATATAGGGGCATTGAGAAAGGCGATAGTTGACGGCGGCATAAGCGATGTTCAAATACAGGAAATCAGCGGAACAAACGATTTTTTTATAAAGACAAAGTTGTCCGATACATCGAAAGAGAATATACAGGATAAGATATCTGCAATACTATCCGGGCAGATAAAGGATAAGAAGTTTGAAATTCTTGGAAGCAGCATGGTAGGGGCAGGCGTTGGAAAAACGTTAAAACAGTATGCAATCATCGCGGCATGTCTTGCTTTTATAGGCATAATTATTTACATTGCGTGGCGCTTTACTTTCATTTCAGGTATAGCAGCATGTATAGCAACTTTTCATGATGTTGTTGCAATACTTGGTGTATTCTACATACTTGATAAAGAACTGAATTTGCTTATTATTACAGCCCTCCTGACGATAGCAGGGTATTCGTTGCAGGACACTGTTGTTGTCTTTGATAGGATCAGAGAAAATATGTCAAAAATGAAATCAAAAAGTGATTTTGGGGACACTATCAATAGAAGTATCAATGAAGTATTAAGCAGGACTATAGTGACGGGTATCAGTACGCTTATTGCGTTGGGGGCACTGATGATCTTCGGCGGCGAGGTGCTCTTCGATTTTTCGTTTGCCCTGGTAGTCGGACTTGTAGTCGGCACATATTCATCTATTTTTGTGGCGAGCCCGCTCATTTTTATATGGAGGCAAAAGGCCCGCGCTAAGACCCTGTAATATTAACAACATCGGGGGGTCCTCAAATGCAATCAAAGCTTGAGGATGTTTTAAAAAATAAAGAAAGAGAATTAAAGCTCCACCAAAGATTTCTTGATTTGAAGAGTTTCTGCGAAGAGCAGTTCTTCAGTTTAATCGATCTTCCGTTAAAGCAGCATGTCGAATCCCTGAAAGAATTAATTGAAAAAATAATCCCTGACCCGAAAGACAGAACCGAAGAGATGTTTTCAGGGGAAATCTTTACACTTCTCGGAATGATATACCTCCATGATTTTGGGCTTGTGAAAGACTATCGTTGGGATAACAACAGAGAAATAATCAGCGCTCTTGATGGAAACGATAAGCAGATATTTTTGAATTACGGGATAGGAGAAAAATTAAATATCCCGGGAATGGCCATAGAGATCATTAACAACCTCACTTTTTCAAATGTGATGAAAAAAATCCCCATAGAATGGACAATTACAGAGGACAGCAGAAAGGCGATCGTTCGAAACACGAAAGTTATAAGCCATGTTTTCAATTTTTCCCATCTTCTTCTTGATATATTCTACTCAGACTTGAGATATCCTAAATTACGAAGGTATCCGGATAATCAATTCGTTCTGAACCCCGGCGACGCAACGGTTAATATCGACAGCAGGAAAGGCAATATTCATATAAAATACAGAGCTAAATTTCCTTACGAACTGCATGTTATCAATGGTGTGAGAAACTATATCGACAACATGTTCAGCGTCTTCAAAAATAATGTGAACGGGAAATATGGTTTTCAATATAAAGATATTATATGGGACATAGCAAGCGACTTTACCTATGAAAGAGATATTTTTGAGGTGCCGAAATTTTCTCCTTACAATGAATACCAGGGCCCACCTTTTGAAAGATGGGAAAAGGCTTCTCTCATACTTGACAAACTGTTCAGCCATGGTTATGCCATTGTTGCAGGGGATGCGGCAACCGGGAAAACGACTGTATTGAGATCCTTTGTCATGCCGCAGATCCTTTCGATAAGCCCGAACGTTTATTACTGTGAAATGTGGGAAAATCCCGTGGGTGAAATAAAAGACGTCATATACAACCGACTTATGTTAACCGGCGGCCCTGAGCTTGATGTGATTTCTTTATGCAAAAAACTGCTCAATAACGGCCCATGTTTTTTTATCATCGATAACTGTGAGCGTTATATTTATGTAAATTCACAGGAGCGTGAAAAATTTGAAAGGCTTATATCTTTTTGCATTAAGCATGATAATGTCTATCTTATTGTTTCCGGTGAAAAAGAGACATTTTTTGAATGGTATGAGCCTTTCAGCAATATGCACCTCTCTGCTCTCTGCGAGATTAAGCCTTTGGACAGTTCCAGGGCTGCCGATACGTTCGATACGCATGGAGAAGAGAAGATTATGCAGGATCTGAACGAACGGTATAAACCGATAGAGTTTGAACTTTTGCTGGCCAATATCAGCGTTGAGAAGGTTATTGAAGATGTCCTCAAAGGAGTGAAAGAAGAAAGGGATTTCAGAAAGATTGTTGCTTCTATTGCAGACAGAAATGCTAAACACCTCAAGAGGTATACAACGGAAGATATTTTTCTTGAAACACGCATTCCCCATAAAAAGATTACCGGGTATTTGAATCTTTTAAAGGAAAAGGATATTGTGAGGGAATCGGAATCAACGGGGCAGGCCTACTATTGTCTGTCGAGCAGATATCTTAAAGAACCGCTTTATACTGTTTTGAAGCTTGATGAATTTGAGGAAGTCAAAAAAATAAGAAATATTCTCCAGAATTCACTTGCTAATGATCTGTTTCTCGATGAACAGGCATTGCAAATGTTGGAAAGATGGGAGGATGATCTTGTTTTTTCAAAGGAAGAGATGGGCTTAATCCTCGCAAGTTTTATCGGTCAATCGAGAAAATATATAAACTTTTTTGAAAAGGCAAAAAAGGATGGCAGGGGGATAGATATTCAGCCTCTCCTGAAAATGCTTTATATCGATGATGCAGAGAAAAGGGGCGAGGCCATAAAGCTTCTCATTGAGATACAGGACAAAAACATGATTAACCCCCTCCTTTCACACTTAAAAAAGGAAAATGTGCTCGAAATTAAAGACCTCTTGATAAGAGGGATAAGCCTCACCGGAAAAAAGAAGACAATTCTTGCAATAATGAATGCATTAAAAGAAATAAATGACAGGCAACTGAGATTGAGGGCAATAGATTTTTTCTACGCCCTCTTAGGTGGAAATCTGAAAGATATACTTGCGGATATCAGCGAAAAAGAAGAAGACCCCGTTATATTAACGAAAATCAACAGCACCCTCTCAAAAATCAGGGAAACTGAGTAAGCCCGTGCATAAATGGTCTTAATGCATCAGGTATGACGATCTTCCCGTCCTCAGTCTGATAATTTTCCATAACTGCCATAACTGTCCTGCCGATAGCGAGGCCTGAACCGTTGAGGGTATGAACGAAATCTATATTCCCTCCCGTTTTTCTGTATCTGATTTTTGCACGCCTTGCCTGAAAATTCTCAAAGTTACTGCAGGAAGAGATCTCTCTGTAAATATTCTGGCCGGGGAGCCATACCTCGATGTCATAGGTTTTGGATGATGAAAACCCGAGATCGCCGGTACATAACGCCGAAACCCGATAGTGAATGTTAAGTTTTTTTAAAACATCTTCCGCATCGAGCAGAAGCCCTTCAAGTTCATTGTAGGAATTTTCCGGATTTGCAAATTTTACCAATTCTACTTTGTTAAACTGGTGCAGCCTTGTAAGGCCGCGTGTGTCCTTTCCATGGGCGCCGGCTTCCTTCCTGAAACATGGCGTATAGGCAACGAATTTTACAGGGAGATCGTTCTCTTTCAGAATCTCGTTGCCGTAAATATTTGTGACCGGAACTTCAGCAGTCGGAATAAGAAAATAATCAAGTCCATCGATTTTAAACAGTTCTTCTTCAAACTTCGGCAACTGTCCTGTTCCTGTCATGGCTTCGCGGTTTACCATAAAAGGCGGAAGTACCTCGGTGTATCCGTGTTCTCTTGTGTGGAGATCCAGCATAAAATTTATCAGCGACCTTTCGAGGAGTGCGCCGTATGATTTATACAAGGCGAATCTTGACCCCGTTATCTTTGCTGCTCTTTTAAAATCGAGTATATCGAGCTTTTCCCCTATATCCCAGTGCGGTTGAGGCTGGAAATCAAATACAGGTTTTTCTCCCCAGACCTTTACCACCTGATTATCTTCATCTCCGTGACCTACAGGCACCGTGCTGTGAGGAATGTTCGGCATGATAAGGACAAGGTCGTTCCATTCGCTTTCTACCATTCTGACTTCCTGCTCCAGACTTTCTATCTGTTTTCCAATACCCCTTAAATGTTCTATCTTATCCTGAGGGTGCGACCCTGCCTTTTTCAACCGTGCTATCTCATTCGAGAGCTCATTTCTTTCATTCTTCATCTTTTCCGATTCCTGTATGAGCTTTCTCCTCTTTTCATCAACCTTAAGGAGTTTTTCCATGTCAAAAGAGAAACCTCTTTTTTCAAGGCTTTCATATACTGTTTCAGTTTTTTCCCTGATAATCTTTGGATCAAGCATTTAGTCCTCCATTACATATTCATTATATTCGACAGGTTTATAAGTATATACGGCGCCGTTAATAGTGTAGACAGATTGCCCTTCAACGAGAAGCTGAACCTTCTTTGAATTTTTGAAACTCATGAGAAAGGAATTGACGATTGAATAGACTGTTGTTATTTCCTGAGGCGGATCGGCCTTTTCTTCAAGGATGTCCTTTGACAGATTAAGATATATCGTGCCGTCACCGTCAGATGCAAATTCGTAAAGAGAGGTTTTTTCGGGGATGTTCTTTTCTTTCTTCAATTCTCTTATAATAATATGCGCTCTTTCCTTCTCGGGAACCTCCTTCTTTACTTCCAGTATTTTTTTTTCAAGCCTCCCGGTGTTTTTTGAATAACAGATGATAATTTCACTTTTTTCAAAAGGGATAATATCGATAAATGATTCTCTTTGCCATAGCCTTATGTGTTTGCTGAATATCATGATTACAGCAAGGATCGCCAGGAGAATGAGAAGTATGATGAGGCGCTTGCTTGAAGGCTTTTTGTGATTTTTAAATTTGTCGTTCATAATTTAGTATTTTAGTATAGCTTAAAATCCTAAGCAAACATATTTGAAATTCATGTTTGTAAATCCTGAATCCTGATTTCAAAATACTGAACAAATTCAAATGTTAAATACCAAAATCCTAAGCCTGTTTTTCTTTAATGTTTTGAATTTTGATATTTGTGCTTGTTTGGAAATTAGTGTTTGGAGCTCGGGATCTTATAATTAAAATCTGTTTGTCATCTTTTCAGTTCATTCAAAAAATCCTTTGACGTCATTACCCTGAATATAGGATAAATGGCTGAATTTCTATAAGCATTCAGGATATTTTCATGGATCTCTCTCTTGAAGGCAGCGCTCAGGTCTTCAAGTATTATTGTATAAAAATCATGACAAATTGCGTCGAAGGCTGTAGCAAGAACGCAGACATGGGTATTGATCCCGCCGACAAGAACGGTATCAACGTTCATTGTTCTTAAGGTCTGATCAAGGTCTGTTTTGAAAAAGGCGCTGAAACGTCTCTTTTCAAGGACAATATCGTTGCTCTGAGGTTCGAGATCTGTGAGGGGTTGAGTTCCGGTTGTTCCCCTCAACGCATGGGGTTTCATTCTTCCTCTGAATATGAAATCGTCTCTTAAAAAACTATCGCAGGCAAATATGACAGGTATAGCAAGGCTCCTGCAAGTATGGAGAAAATCTTTCACATACGGGATGATTATTTCTTCCTCTTTATCGCCTTTTCTTTCTTTGCTGTAGTTGCCTTCAAGCATATCAACTATGATAATTGCCGGTTTCAATAACTTTCCTCCTTTAGTTCAAACTAAAAAAAGCCTCTTAAAATTCTCAAGCAAATGGGATGCAATCTCTCCCGCATCTTTGTTTTTTATCTGTGCAATTTTTTCAATGGTGTATTTCACATAGGACGGCTCGTTCCTCTTGCCTCTGTGGGGATGAGGGGTTAAAAACGGCGCATCGGTTTCTGCAAGGATCCTGTCCATCGGAAGATATTGGACAACTTCTACGAGTTTCTGTGCAGTGGAATATGTGATCGTGCCTGGAATTGATATATAAAAACCCATATCGAGCAGCCTCTTTGCCGTATCAAGATCATAGGAATAGCAGTGTATAACACCGCCCGCGCTGTTGTTTTTTGTTTCACTCAGGATTTGCAGGGTCTCGTCTTTGGCATTTCTTGAATGGACGATAATCGGGAGTTTTGCCTGCCCCGCCAGCTCTAACTGCTTTTTAAATGCGTCGACCTGTAATGCCTTTGGTGAATAGTTCTTGAAAAAATCGAGGCCTATCTCGCCGTACGCAACAATCTTATTATGAGTCAGTATCTTGTTAATTTTTAATACGAGGGCGTCATTGAATTCATCACTGTTGTGAGGATGGATGCCTATTGCACCATATACAAGGAGATTTTCGTCAATGAGTTGTATTACCTTTTTGAAATATTTTTCCTCGGTGCCGACTGTGAGGATATAAGCTAATCCTTCTTTGATGCTCCTATCAATAACCTGCTGCCTGTCTTTTTCGAAAATCTCCATTTCGAGATGACAGTGAGAATCAACAAACATGTGTGATATATAACATAAATAGGAGGCAATAACCAATAGGCAATAGGCAATTTCCAGCAATTTGGACGGTAAAATGGTCTTTAAAAATTTTAACCCGGATACGTCATCGGGAACGGTGCTCATCCTGATGGAAAATCCGGGTTTAATACGGTTAACGGTTGTTTGTATAACACGATGCCTGGTTATTGCGTGATATTGACTTGACTATAGAACTACGCTCAATGGTATTATATACAATCTTCTGTGATTGTATATGCCCGCAGAAAAAGGGATGCCGGAGAAATGGGTCTTAAGAACATAACCGATGACAATGTTAAGCTGATTATGGTCGGGGGAAAAGGCGGCGTAGGCAAAACCACATGCGCCTCCTCTATTGCTGTAAAGATTGCCCTGGACGGCAAAAAAGTTCTTCTTATTTCAAGCGATCCCACACCCTCATTGTCAGATATTTTTGAGGTCAATATCGGGAGCAAAGAGACCAGGATCGATGATGCATTGGAACTATATGGCCTCGAGATATCTTCGGATGTTGTTTTGAGGAGATGGAAGGAGAGGTTCGGGAGAGAGATCTATGAGGTAATATCGTCTTTTGCTGATGTAGATTATGATTTTGTTGACTACATTGGCACAGCCCCCGGAATTGAGGAAGAATACATGTTGAGCTTCATCATAGAACTTGTAGAGAGCGGTAAATATGATGCGGTGGTCTGGGATACTGCGCCTGCAGGACATACCCTCAGGTTGCTTCAGTTGCCGCATTTATTCCTGAAACATCTTGAAGCTGCCACGAAGTTTTATATGAACATGTACAGTTACCTTGAAAAACTTAAGGGTCTTTCAGGGCTGAAGGGATCAAAAAGGACCCTTCTGGAAATTATAGGAAGCTGGGAGGCGTTATCGGAGAGGATTGTAGATTTTATAAGGAATGGGAAGTTTACAAAGTATATTATCATAACAATTCCTGAGGCGCTTGGTGTTAAGTTAACCGGAAGGGTGATAAAGGAATTGGAAGAAAATTTGTTAAAAGTGGAAAATATTGTTATTAACCATGTGGTTAAAAATGCAGATTGCGAGTTTCATGCATCGCGCAAGAAGATGCAGGACCATTATATTGACCTCATAAAGAATACCCACAGGGATATTAATGCAGTTGTGCTCTATCTGTCGGCGGAAGAGGTGAAAGGAATGAAGAGGATAGCGGATGTGGGGAGGGAATTGTTTGAGTGAGCAAAGAAAAAGTAGTGATTAAGTAAATAAGTGATTAAGTAAATAAGTGATTAAGTGATTAAGTGATTAAGTAAATAAGTAAATAAGTGATTAAGTGATTAAGTGATTAAGTAAATAAGTGATTAAGTGATTAAGTAAATAAGTGATTTTAATTATTCAATTACTTATTTACCTTGTCTTTGCTGCAGGGTGCTCAGTTGACGAACAAGAGAAACATGGTGAAATAAAGCAGCGTAGTAATTATGGTCAGAATCAAAATCACAGGCGGCAGCCTGAAGGGTAGAATTATTACTGTTCCTGAGAATAAAGTTGCCCGTTATACATCTTCAAAGGTAAGGGAGGCAATATTTGCCATGATAGGGGATGTGACAGGCCTGAGGATACTTGATCTGTTTGCCGGTTCGGGTTCATTTGCGATCGAGGCCTTAAGCAGAGGCGCCTCAGCAGCCACCTGCGTTGAAATAGATAAACATATGGCGGATACGCTCAAGGCAAATCTTTCTACATTTTTATCAGATAAAGATTGTCTTGTGCTAAACATGGATGTAAGATATGCAATGCCATTTCTTTATAAAAGGGCGTTAAACTATGATATAATTTTTACGGATCCTCCCTATGAACAGAACTTTATTTCAGAAACCATCGCGCTATTACGGAAATACGTTATTTACCATGAGGATACCGTGTTCATATCGGAATACTCAAAAAGGGAATCCCCCTTTGCTTCGCTAACGGATGGCCGGAATGCAGGAACAACGAAAAGGTATGGCGATACTGCTGTAAATATCATGAGCGGGAGAGGTTTTATTAATGAAGAATGAAGAATTAAGAATGAAGAATAATTAATTGAGGAGTTTCTTATGAAAAAAAGGATAGCCGTATATCCGGGCTCTTTTGATCCTATTACGTATGGGCATATGGATATTTTAATGAGAGGTCTTGAGCTCTTCGATAAGGTTATTATGGCGGTGGCATATAATATTGAAAAAACGGGTCTTTTTACTGTTGAAGAGCGGAGGGATTTAATAAGTAAGGCTTTAAACGGAAACGAGAATGTAATTGTTGACAGCTTCGAAGGGTTGCTTGTGGATTATGTTAAAAAAGTCAATGCCCGTTTTGTCATAAGAGGATTGAGGGCTATGAGTGATTTCGAGTATGAATTTCAGATGGCTTCCATGAACAGAAATCTCAATAAAGGGATGGATACATTATTTATGATGACGAGTAAGGATTACTTTTTCATAAGCTCCCGGACGATTAAAGAGGTGGCAAGCTTTGGCGGCTGCGTTGACGGGCTCGTACCGGCTGCCGTTGCGAAGAGCCTGAAAGAAAAATTTTCGATTCCATGAGTATAAATTCTAAATTTAAATTTCATGTTTTTAGTTTGTTTTTCATTATTGTGTTTGTTTGCATTGCATCTCTTGCCCATGCCGGCGATGTCTATGTTATTAAAGTTCAGAGCGCGATACAGCCCCCAGTTGCAGGCTTTATAACAGAATCCATTGCAAAAGCCGAACAGAATGGCGGGGAGGCCCTTGTAATTTTGCTCGATACACCGGGCGGCCTCGACACATCAATGAGAGATATTGTAAAGGGTATCATGGAGTCGAACATTCCCGTTATCGTCTATGTATATCCTTCGGGGGCACGGGCAGCATCTGCCGGGAGTATTATGCTTTTTGCATCACATATCGCTGCAATGGCCCCGGGAACAAATGTCGGAGCTGCTCATCCTGTCACAATAGGAAAAGATAAAGTCGATAAGGTGATGATGGACAAGGTCGTCAAAGATGCCGAGGCCTATGTCAGGAGCATTGCGGGCATGAGGGGGAGGAATATTGAATGGGCTGCAAAAGCCGTTAAAGAAAGTGCGTCCATACCTGCAAAAGATGCACTTGAAAAAAATGTGATAGACATTATGGCGGAGAACGTTGATGAGCTTCTGTCAAAAGCAGACGGGAGGACCGTTGAAACGAAAAAGGGCAGGGTAGTGTTAAAATTAAAAGGGAAGAACAAGATCGAAATCGATATGCCCTTAAAGTTCAAGTTCCTTTCTTACCTCGCCGACCCGAATGTTGCATATCTCCTCATGATGATAGGGATTTACGGTATACTCTTCGAGATATACAGTCCGGGTGCGATTTTTCCTGGCGTTGTCGGAGGGATTTCCATCATACTGGCCCTTTATGCCTTTCAAACTATCCCTATAACCTTTGCAGGGGTTTTCCTTATTCTTCTTGGAATAGTATTTTTCATACTCGAACTTAAGATAATAAGCCACGGGGTATTGGGTGTTGCGGGGATCATCTCGATCGTCATTGGTTCTGTGATGCTCATTGATCTTCCCCGTAGTATTTTTGCCATATCATGGACGAGTATCATTGCTGTGGCGATACTCTCTGGTATATTTTTCTTTGGTGTGCTATCGTATGCAATCAAAGCGCAGCTTTCAAAGGTCAAAACCGGTAAGGAGGGCCTGACAGGTGAAGTTGGAACAGCCTGGACAGATGTTTTTGAGGACGGTAAAATTGTTGTGCATGGAGAAACATGGAATGCGAGAAGCAACGAGCAGATTAAAAAAGGGGACAAGATTATTGTGACAGGGGTAGAAGGACTTACGCTTGTCGTAAAAAGGCATTCAAAAGGAGGATAGTTATGATACCGATTTATCTTTTTGTGATTATCATTATTGTGTTTTTTCTTGCAAGCGCCATCAAGATTCTCAACGAATACGAAAGAGGTGTTATATTCAGGCTCGGCAGGGTACTTGGCGCTCCGAAAGGACCGGGTCTGATTATACTTATACCTGTCGTTGACCGGATGGTAAAGGTGAGTCTCAGGACTGTGGTGCTCGATATCCCACCGCAGGATGTCATAACAAAAGACAATGTATCGATAAAAGTGAATGCGGTTGTATATTTCAGGGTTATAGATGCTTTAAAGGCAATAATAGATGTGGAGAATTACCTGTATGCAACGAGCCAGCTTTCGCAGACTACGCTCCGAAGTGTATTAGGCCAGGCGGAACTTGATGACCTTCTGTCACATAGAGAAAAGATAAACGAGCGGCTGCAGGAAATCCTGGATACGCACACAGAATCATGGGGTATTAAGGTGTCAAATGTTGAAGTCAAGAATGTTGACCTGCCGCAGGAGATGCAGAGGGCTATTGCAAGACAGGCCGAGGCGGAGCGCGAGAGAAGGGCCAAGATTATCGGTGCTGAGGGTGAATTCCAGGCCTCCACGAAACTTGCCGAAGCCTCTGAAATACTTTCAAAAAACCCGATGGCGTTACAACTGCGCTACATGCAAACCCTGATTGAGATCTCAACCGAGAAAAACTCGACAATAATTTTTCCGCTCCCCATTGATCTTATAAAAATGTTTATGGATAAAATCAAATGATGAAAAAGTGGATTATTATTCTATTGGCGATAGTATTCTGGGCAACCATAGCCGATGCAAGGCCTGTTCAGAAAAAGAAGGTACCTGCAGAAAAAAAGGCGTCAAAAGCAAAGACGCAGGCTAAAATGGAAGAGCCTTACAAGGCTTATGTTATTGTTGAGGGAAGTACAGGCAAAGTGCTTGAAGGTGAAAATGCCAATGCAAAGCGTGCGCCTGCAAGTGTTACCAAACTTATGCTTGCTGCTGTTGTACTCGATAAGGTTGCAAGGGGAGAAATTAAGTTAACAGACGAAATTACAGCCTCGAAAGAGGCATCAAAGATCGGCGGCAGTCAGGTATATCTTAAAGAGGGTGAGAAGTTTACTTTGGAAGAAATGATGAAGGCAACCCTCGTAGCGTCGGCGAACGATGCGGCGTATGCCATAGCAGAGCATGTTGGCGGCAGCAAAGAAGGATTTGTCGGATTGATGAACGAAAAGGCCAAAGCCCTTGGCATGGTCGATTCCGAATTCCGTTCACCCCATGGCCTGCCGCCTTCAAGCGGCCAGCAGGAAGACCTTTCATCCTGTAACGATCTCGTAATCCTGGCAAGAGAACTTTTAAAATATCCGAAACTTCTCGAATGGACCTCCATCAAGTCAGAAGGTTTCAGGGACGGCAAGTTTGTCATGAATAACCATAATAAGCTTCTTATCAGGATGCCCGGGCTGGTTGACGGAATGAAGACCGGTTATTACAGGGAAACAGGTTTCAATGTTGTGGCCACTGCAAAGAAAGGCGATCTCCGGTTCATCGTTGTTGTCATGGGAAGTCCCAACGCCAAAATAAGAGACAATGTGGCAATGGAGAAGTTTAAGAAGGCCTTTTCACAGTATAAGATTCTCAATGTGGTTAAGAAGGGCGAGGTAATTGACAAAGACATTATGCTTGCAGATGGTAAATACAGAAAAATAAAAGGAATCGCTAATGCAAGCTTTCTGTACCCTATGCCCGCAGACAAAAAGGGGACCATAAAGAAAGAAGTTGTTGTGCCTGAAAAAATAACGGGTGAGGTAAAAGAAGGACAGAAACTTGGTGAGCTTGTAATAAAGCTTGAAAATGAGCAGATCGGAAAGGTAGATATTATTTCTCCTGTTTATGTGCCTAAAGCAAACCTGTTTACCAGGCTGATAAGGAAAATGGGTTTTAATCTATAGACATAAGGACGACGGTATATGGATAAGCAGTTTACGATGTTAAAAGGCAAAGAGATTATTGTCGGGATTACAGGCGGGATTGCAGCCTATAAAACGGCTGAATTGGTGAGGGAGCTCACAAAAAAAGGCGCCAATACCCATGTGGTGATGACGAAACATGCAATGGAATTTGTAACGCCCCTAACTTTTCAGACTATTTCCGGCAATCCTGTTATCCATGAAACATTTGAGCTTTTCACGGGTTCAAAAATAGGCCACATTGCCCTTTCAGACATCGCAGACCAAATGGTGATAGTCCCTGCAACAGCGAATATTATCGGTAAGATTGCCAATGGTATTGCAGATGACTTTCTGACTACCATGGTAATGGCCACTACAGTGCCCATCCTTTTTGTCCCCTCTATGAACACCAAAATGTGGGAAAGCAAGATGGTGCAGATGAACATCGAAAAATTGAAAGATGCCGGATATGACTTTCTGGAACCGGGGATGGGCGATCTTGCCTGCGGAACATCAGGCAAGGGGAGACTGCCCACCATGGAAGAGATAGTTGAGAAAATGGAAGATATATTTACCGTGAAAGACCTTATCGGTGAAAGAATTATGGTAACTGCCGGTCCGACGGCGGAATTTATTGATCCTGTGAGGTGTATAACGAACAGGTCTTCAGGCAAGATGGGGTATGCCATAGCGAAAATAGCCCGTAGAAGGGGGGCTGAAGTAATACTCATTACCGGGCAGACACATCTTCCGCCGCCGAGAAATGACATATATACCGTTGAAGTTACAACCGCATGCGAGATGCGTGATGCCGTGATGGAGCACTACAAACATTGCACTATTATTATAAAGGCTGCGGCTGTAGCTGATTTTAAATGTTCTATTGAGAGTTGTCACAAGATAAAAAAGAAAGGCGATGACGCCGTGATGACTCTGGAACTCACAAAGAACCCTGATATTATAGGCGAACTCGGAATGATAAAGGAACATAGGATACTTATAGGTTTTGCAGCCGAAACAGAAAATATCATCGATCATGCTGCGGCAAAGTTAAAAAAGAAAAATCTGGATTTAATTATTGCAAACGATGTTGCCAAGGATGGCATCGGCTTTGGTTCTGACAATAATGAAGTAACGATTATCGAAACTACCGGTCGGGCCAAGCAGGTTCCCATTCTGGCCAAAGAAGAGATTGCGAGTATCATCCTCGATTCTGTGAAAAAGATAATGAAAAAGAGGAAAAGGATCAAAGAAGATTGGTACTGAAAAGCAGTCGATAGTCGATAGTCGATAACGGATAGTCGATAGTCAAAAGCAGTCGATAGTCGATAGTCGAGAAACCAAAGAAACCGGAGAAACCAAAGAAACCGGAGAAACCAAAGAAACCGGAGAAACAAAAGAAACAAAAGAAACCGGAGAAACCAGTGAAGCAATCGATAGCCGGAACTCAAAACTCAAAACTCATACGGTTCAATCCCGACAGCGGAGGGACAACTCAAAGCTTATCTTTATCTGTTTCAATACTCATCCTTATGTGTCTGTTTTTATCCCTGCCATCATTCCCTGTATATGCCAAAGAGGACCGAATTGTTGAAGTTGTGGAGATGGCAAGCAAGGCCATAGTCAATATAAAGACTGAAGAACTCACCAGGAATTCGGGCGAAGAGAAAAAGCCCTCGCTCATCAAGAAATTTATTAACGGTGAGGAAGAGGAAGAAGAGTCTTTTGAAAATATTGGTTCCGGAGTGGTTTTGGACCCGAAAGGGATCATAGTAACAAACGAACACCTTATTGCTAAGGCGATTAATATCAGGGTGAAGTTTATTAACGGGAAGGAGTATGATGCTTTTGTCCTCGGGAGCGACCCTGAATTTGATATTGCTCTCTTGAAGGTAACGGATAAGGACGACTTCCCCTTTTTAAAAGTGACTAAAAACAAGAAGGTGAAGGTCGGGGAAAGATCGATAGTTATCGGAAATCCTTATGGACTTTCGAGTTCGGTAACTGTAGGCGTAGTCAGCGCCATTGGGAGAAATCTTAGAATAGACAACAGGGTTTATGTGAATCTCATACAAACGGATGCTTCAATAAATCCGGGTAACAGTGGCGGCGCCCTTCTGGATATTGAAGGAAATCCCATCGGCATTGTAACGGCAATATACGGAGAGGGTAAGGGCATCGGATTTGCCATACCGATAGAAGATGTTATGGGCATGGTATCCGAATTTTTAAAAACCGGGGCAAAAAGACCTGTTTTTGGCTTATTTGTAGAGAAAAAGAAAGACGAAAAAGGCACCTATCTTTATGTCAGCAAGGTAATATCGAAAAGTCCTGCTGAAAGATATGGCATCAGAGTCGGAGACAGGATTGTGGAGATTAATAAGAAAAAAATAAAAGAAGGCGTAAAACTCCATAGCATTTTCAGGGGAGTAAAAGAAGATGAGGCGCTCCAATTAAAGATACTGAAAGGTTCTAAGGCATATTTTATAAATATCGATGCGCAGGCTGTTGAATCTTTCAGGTTTTCCCCTGTTGATGAACTGTTATGTAATATGAGAATTTCAGATATAAAAGGCTACCCGAAAATGAAATTCAAGTTGAAGGAAAAGAACGGGGTTGTTGTAACAAAGGTTTACAAAGAGGGGATAGGAGAAAAGTGTGGTTTACGGGAAGGTGATGTTATTATAAAGATAAATAACTATGTTGTAGCCAACAAAAGTGATTTCGATTCCTATATGGTAGAAGGATTAAAAAGAAACTATATTCTTTATCAGGTAAAAAGAAATGCAAATATTTTTTATTTGCCTGTGAAACTCGATACCTTGCTGTAGAGGCTGAAAACATTGCGAATTGCGAATTACGAATTGAATTTTGCAATCTTAAATCAGTATCCATAATCAAATCAGGGGGTTTTTATATGGAAGACCGGTTAACATTTTCCACATTCATACTTTCATTATCCACGTCTGTACTCGTTAATCTGGGGGAATTGCCTGATCCGTTGAAAAACGAAAAAGATGTCAATCTTCCCCTTGCCAAACAAACAATTGGCTTAATCGAAATGCTCATGGAAAAGACAAAGGGGAACCTTACCGAGGATGAGGACAGGCTGATTGATAGTATGCTCTATGATTTAAGGATGAAGTATATAGAGGCAGCGAAGCAAGGCCAAGCGTAGAGCATTCAGCATTTAAACAGGTCATATACGACTTGTAAGACCTATATTTTCTCGCTAAACGCTATCTGCTGGACGCTCAGAAAATACTCTCTCGAAGATCGTATCCACATATTTGAAATAATGTTCGTTGCTCATGGTGCTTTCAATTTCTGCTTCGCTCAGGTAACTCCTCATTTCGTCATCATTTTTTACTTCCGAGTTAAAATCGAGGTTGTTTTCATAGCACTTCATGGCAACCCTCTGGGTGATTTTATATGCCTCCTGACGTGTGAGCCCCTTCTTGATAAGACTAAGCATAATAGCCTCCGAGTGGTAGAGGCCTTTTGACATATCCATATTTTTCTGCATTTTCTCAGGGTAGACAATCAGATTTTTGTACATGTTTTTTATCCGTTCAAGCATATAATCAAGCAGGATAGTGGCATCCGGGGCGATAACCCTTTCAACAGAGGAGTGGCTGATGTCCCTTTCGTGCCATAGGGGAATATTCTCAAGGGCAGCTACAGCATATCCCCTGAGCAGTCGCGCAAGGCCGCAAAGGTTTTCCGATGCTATGGGGTTTCTCTTGTGGGGCATGGCGGATGATCCGGTCTGTCCTTTCTGGAAAAATTCCTCTGCCTCGCCGACCTCCGTGCGCTGAAGGTTTCGTATTTCAAGAGACATCTTTTCGATAGATGAACCGATGATGGCAAGGGTGGTAAAAAATTCAGCATAATAGTCCCTTGGAATGATCTGTGTTGAGACGGGCGCCGGTTTCAACCCCATTTTCTTGCAGACGTGTGCTTCAATAAAGGGCTGTGCGTGTGCAAATGTTCCTACTGCACCGGAAATGGCGCCATGGCTGATACGTTCTTTTGCTGCCTTAAGACGCTCCAGGTTTCTTCGCATTTCGTCATAGAAATGGGCCATTTTAAGGCCGAAAGTAATAGGCTCTGCATGAATGCCATGAGTTCTCCCTATCATGGGTGTATTTTTATATTTGTAAGCTTTGTGTTTTAAAACATCCATGAATGCAATAGTGTCCTGAATAAGAATGTCCGAGGCTTCATTCAGCAGACACGAGAACGATGTATCGAGAATATCGGACGAAGTAATGCCCATGTGTATGTATTTTGCGGAAGGTCCCACAAACTCTGAGATAGATTCAATGCAGGCAACCACATCATGCTTGGTACGCTTTTCGATTTCATTGATCCTGTTTACATCGAAGCAGGCCTTTTCCTGAATAACCTTAAAATCTTCCTGCGGGATGAGTGAAAGCTCTGCGTAAGCTTCACATATGGCGACTTCTATCTCAAGCCATTTCCGGAACTTGTTCTGTTCTTCCCATATCTTTGCCATCCTTTGCAACGTATATCGTTCTATCATTTTCTACCTCATGTTCTTAATTTAACCCCTGAATTAAAAGGCTGCCCGGAGGCAGCCTTTTAATTTTCCGGTCTTACCCGTTACACGTTACAGATAACGCGTTACGGCACTATGCCTTGATAATTTCAAATGACATCTGGTCGTCATCGTATTTTAGCGGCCTGACGGAAACAGCCATCCCGACTTTTACGTCCTCAGGCTTGATATCCCCTGCGAGGCGCGCGAAGAGCTTTAAACCGTCGCTGAAATCGGCAACTCCCATTGTGTAGGGACAATCCTTCTCAAAGCCGAACGGCGCATAATAGGCAATAGTATATGTCTCAAGTGTGCCTTTTTTCGGCATTTCAAACCAGTCCATATCTTTTGATAAACAGGCTGCGCAGTCTGACCTTGGCGGAAAATATTTTGCACCGCACTGCTTGCATACCGTTCCTTCTATCTTACCTTCTGTCAGTAAATCAACGAATTTTGCAGTCTTTGTTATTCCAGTAAAGCTTTTTCTTCCGAATTTTTCGAATCCCATGTTTCACCTCCCGAATATGGTAACGCTGCCGTATAGTCCTACGCCGCCGACGTTGTGGACGAGACCGATGTCCGGATTGCCGGGCACTTGCATCGGGCCTGCCTCATCACGGAGTTGGAGAACGATTGTACGTATCTGTGATCCGCCTGTTGCGCCGATTGGATGTCCCTTGGAGAGGAGACCTCCGTCGACGTTGACCGGAATCCGGCCTTCCTTGTATGTAGCCTTTTCCCGGATAAGCTGCTTGCCGTCACCCATCGGTGCAAATCCCAGGCCTTCGTACGCCATGATCTCGGCAATGGTAAAGCAGTCATGCACTTCGGCTACCTTTATGTTCTTCGGCGTCATGCCGGCCATCTTGTAAGCCTCAGCTGCTGCTCCATAACCGACACTAAGACCCTTTGAGAAATCCGGTCTTGCTGCCATGTTGACCGCCTCGGAGGCGCCGCCTATGCCAAGAATCCATACAGGCTTCTTTGAAAAAGCCTTTGCTTTCTCTGCACTTGCCAGAATTACACAGGAACTGCCATCCGCATTAGCGCATGCATCGCCAACACGCAGCGGCCATGCAACCGCACCTGCCATCCTCGCATCCGGATTGTTCGGGTCGAAATCTGACGGTTTGACGCCCTTTCTGTAGACAGCCCTTTCGTTGGTCTGGCCATAAGTGCCCGATTTCACCCTTACGTTCATGAGATCATCGTGTGTCAGTCCGTTCTTTGCCATGTAGGCCTGTGCATAGAGAGCATAATAAGCGGGCATCATAGTGCCGAATGGGGCTTCCCACTGGATGTCCGCGCCGCGTCCCATCCTCTCCTGAGATTCGGCGGATGTAATCTCGGACATCTTCTGGAAACCAACGACAACCACTACATCGTGGAGACCTGCCTTGATCATGCTGTACCCAACTTTTACACCGGAACTGCTCGATGAACAGACAGTCTCGATATAGAAAGTCGGTTGGGGGATTAGCCCTAAATACTCAGCTAAAACACCTGCCGGTGACCTTTGCTTGTCATATTCAGGCGCCGAACAAAAAATTGAGGCATCGACATCTTTCTTGGTGATGCCTGCATCCTGCATGGCTTCTCTGAATGCTTCAAAGGCTAATTCCCTGATGGAGCCTGCATACCCTCTTACAAAAGAGCTCTGGCCCACACCAATTACTGCTACATCTTTTGCCATAAATTCCTCCTTCACTCACTGTTTTTTTGAGTTTTTTGATCTTTGATACGTTGTCACAAAATGGTTATGCGTTTTCATATCTTTTGAAAAGACATGGGTGCCGTCATTTCTTGAGACGAAATAGAGATAATCCACAGGCGCAGGGTAAAGCGCTGCCATGATGGAATTTTTATCGGGACTACAGATGGGCCCCTTGGGTAAGCCTTTGAATTTGTATGTATTATAAGGGGTATAGGTAATAATATCCGATTTCGTGATGGGGCTGAGGAATGCGCCTGTTCCATATATAATTGTCGGATCACAATCGAGCGACATATCCTTTTTTAGCCTGTTGTGGAAGGCGGCTGAAATTAACGGTTTTTCATCCCTCAGCTTCGCCTCCTTTTCTATCATGGACGCCAGCGTTAATGTTTTATACACATCAAATCCTGTTGCATTCATTCTACTCTTTATATCTTCTTTTTCAAACAATTTAAAGGTTCTTTGCACGATTTTTTCGATAAATTTTTCGATGTCTATTTCCTTGCTGTAATAATATGTATCGGGGGCCAAATACCCCTCTAAAGAATCCGCTTTGATGCCCAGTTTTCTGAGATATTCCTCATTTTTTGCAAGGTTTAAAAATTCATCCCTTTTCATAATCCCGGCATTTTCCATCGTATCTGCAACGTTATATATGTTGTAGCCTTCAATAATCTTTAAAGCATATATATTACGCTCACCGTGTTCCAGTTTCCTTATGACGTCCATGGTGGACATGCTTTTTCGTAAATCGTATTCCCCGGCTTTTATTCCGCCGCCCGTAAGAAAAGTAAAAAGCATAAAAAGATTGGATGAATAAATGATGCCGTCTTTTTTGAGCATGCCGGCGAGATTATACGTGCTTGTTCCGTTTTTCACTACCACCCTTATTGTTTCCGTATCTGTGTCCTTCGGTATGCTTGCAAAAATTAATGTCTGCATCACAAGGAACAAAAGAGATGCGATAATAATGCGCTTACTTTGTTTTGCGAGCATCCGGGTATCCCTGAAGCATAATCTGCGATGACATCATGCCGATAAAAGGTAAAGTATCCTCATTCCCGGTTATTATAACAGTTTTTCTTTGAGATTCAAATGTAAATATGACCCGTTATACTTGTGAACTATCAGTACAATTATTGCATCCACAGGTCATGAAAAGCTGTTTTTTTAAGCCTGACTTCCCATATTTGATAAAAAATACTTTTGATAACATTTTGCCAATTTGTTATAAAAGCACAATCCCGGTTTGAATCACGGGTAATGTCAAGATGTGCATGAAAAGGAGAACAAAAACATCCTATCTTCCGCAGAGCACGCAGAGAGCACAGAGTTTTTTTAGTATTATTATTTGTCATGAACTATTAGACTACTGATTCATGGCAATTCTGTGGCCTGATTTTATCGGCTTCCCTTAAAATCAGGCCGGAATAATATAAAAAGATTCTCTCGGCATTACATTTAAGGAGGCATGAAAGATGATAACAGCAGGTATAGATAGTGGTGCAAAAAACGTTAAGGCCGTTATCATGAAAGACGGTAAGATTGCAGGAAAAGCAATGATCCCTGCAGGCCTGGATGCCAAGGCAGCAGCTAATCAGGCATATGATGAGGCATTGAAGGCAGCAGGTATCACAAGAAAAGACGTACGGAAAGTCCTTGTAACAGGCGCAGGAAGAAATGACTGCGATTTCGCACAGGGTGAAATTACAGAAGTCGGAGCCGCTGCAAAAGGCATGCATTTCTTTATGCCCAATGTACGGACCATTATCTCGGTCGGCGCAGAAGAAGGAAGCGCAGTAAAAGTGAATGAGAAGGGCAATGTCGTTGACTTTGCAATCAACGAGAAGTGCGCGGCAGGCGCCGGGACATTTGTCGAAGCAATGGCAAGGGCGCTTGAGACTCAAGTCGAGAAGATGGCAGAGCTCTATGACCAATCCACGAAAGAAATCGACATGAATGCACAATGCGCAGTGTTTGCGGAATCAGAGCTTGTATCACTTATCCATTCTCAGGCTGCAAGGCCGGATATCGCAAGAGCCATTCTCACTGCAATTGCAGACAGGATCATATCCCTGATGAGAAGGGTTGGCATTGAGAATGACGTAGCGGCAATCGGCGGCATGGCCCTTAACGGGGGGTTCATAAAAGCGGTAGAGAAAGAGCTGAACATAAGGATTGCCGTACCCGGTGAGCCGGTGTTTGTCAACGCAGCCGGCGTTGCAATTGCTGCTGCAGAGGAATAACGGAGGTATAAACTATGGCAGATCAGAAACAGGAATTTTGGAGATGGCCGGAATCAAGATGGACAAATCCTGAGATAGATTGGAATAAAGGCAAAACCGTAACATGCGGTATCGACGTAGGTTCCGTCAGCACCCAGGGCGTTATCATGGTTGACGGCGAGCTTTATTGCTACGGCAACATGAGAACGGGTTTCAACAGCCCGGACAGTGCAATCAACGTTTTCAACAAGGCGGTTGAAGGCACGGGTCTTACGTTGAAAGACCTTCAGTTCACCGTCGGGACAGGTTATGGCCGCATAAACGTTCCTTTCGGCAACAGGGCGATAACGGAGATCGCATGCCATGCAAGGGGCGCAAACTGGATGTATGGTCCGTCGGTAAGGACCGTTCTTGATATGGGTGGCCAGGACTGCAAGGCCATCAAGATTGACGAAAAAGGTAAAGTCGTTGCCTTTTTAATGAATGACAATTGTGCTGCCGGTACGGGCCGCGGCATGGAAGTTTTTGCAGACCTTCTCGGTGTGCCGATTCAGGATGTGGGCAGTATGTCTTTTAGAGCCGCAGAAGAGCCCCCTCCTGTCAGTTCTACGTGCGTAGTCTTTGCAAAATCAGAAGCGGCAGGTTTGCTCCGTGCAGGCTGGCCTAAAGAGAAAGTGCTTGCAGCATACTGTTCCGCAATGGCACACAGGGTGTTCTCACTTCTCGAAAAAGTCAACGTAGAGAGAGAATTTGCAATCACCGGCGGTATCGCAAAGAATCAGGGCGTTGTGAAGAGAATTACAAAACAACTTGGAATCGAAGCATGCGAAACCGAATGGTATAACAAGGCTTACGCAGACAAGGAATTCCCCTTTGATACCCAGATCGCCGGCGCCATTGGTGCAGCACTCTTTGGAAAGGCCCTTTTTGAAAAGGGAAGAAAATAAATGAAAGCAGCGAAAGGGGAAATGCGAAACGCGAATCGCGAAACGGAAAAGGTGAAATGCGAATTGCGAAATGGAAAATGCGAATTGAAAATAAGGAAAGGTCGCAGGCTGAAGGCTCAAGGTGACGATTGAAACCCTGGAGGAAGCGGCATGAACTGGCATGATCCGGCTATTTTCTGGGTAACAGAGCATATGACTTTCTTTTTATTGTTATAGATTACCGCTTGAATTGCAGTATCCGGCTATTTGTTGTAACTGTGGCGCCGTCAGGATTTGTTTCATGTGCCGTCCTGCCTATGGGGTTATAAGTGTAGACGGTGAAGCGGAGTTCGCGCATGCTTGTCCCTTGTCAATGGCTGATACCTATGTTTTTACTACTAAAAGCTCATAGTACTCGATCTGCATACGGCAATTTACGGACCAGGGCGCTTAGCGCAAAACAGATCGGTATAGCTATCATCGACAGAACGACCCACTTGAGCAAAGGATAAAGCGTGACATCCCGAACCGTGAAGGCCAAAACTGTAATCACCGGAGCATGGATGATATAGGCGGTATAGGCATTTGGTACCAGGAGTTTCGCGAGCCTTCTCTGGCTATTGAAAAAGTGGCGGAAGATACAGATCAGGCCAATACACATGCTGAGACAAAGGAAAGATTCCCAGAGGGCAAAGGCCAGCGATTGCCAATGCCAGCCGCCTCTAAAGGGCGTATTATCCGTATTAGCTCCTCCGGCCGCTATCAGTGGAAGCCACAAAAGGATAAGGAGGATGGCAATTCCCGACCAGAAGCGACCCGTTTTGTCAGGCAGGGCCAGTAGCCAGTTGCGCCGGTAGGCAATCAGCCCAACAACAAATAGAGCAACATATTGGGCAAAGAAAGGGAACTGAAAATTCAGTGGTCCAAAGTTCCAGCCCACAGGATGCCACAGACGTACCGTGAATCCGGCAATTCCCAGAAGCAGGGCAAAGAGGGCGATAATGCTATTGCCGGGAAAACGAGTCTCCACAACCGGATCAGCCGGACTATGCCGATTGAGAAACCTCCACAGCATGTAGGCAAACGAGAAGATAAGCAGAGCCTCGACGAACCACAACGGCCCGGCGCCAATCAGCGGGCCATGTTTGAAATACTTGCCGGGGAAGTACTGCCAAAAAGGCATCCGTATATCCCGGTAAAAGAAGGCGTACACGAATAAGGGATTGATGACCCAACTGAACAAGGCCAAGGGAATCCCAAGGCGGATTAGGCGATCCTTCAAGAAAGGTCCTGCCCCCTTGCGATCATAAGAACCTGGCACAAAGTACGCGGAGATGAGCAAAAAAAGGCCCATGAAGTAGGCTTGATTGGTCGAGCAAAACCAAGCGCCGAACATTCGAGTGATCAAATCCTGTCGACCTTCGTTATAGTACCAAAGTCCAGTCCCGGCATAAGTGATCATCATATGGTGCAGCAACACCAAAATGGTCAGATAGACTCGGATATTGTCAATAAAGTACAAGCGGGTTGTCGTCTTGGGTTGGATGTCTGCTGTAGCAGGCAAAGGGCAGCTTTCACTTACAGCCTTTGTTCCACTGGCTGAGTCGGAAAACGTTACCCGCTTTGCCATTTTTCCTCCTTGTATAAATTTAGTTGCCGGCCGGAGCAGTTTTTTTCGGCGATTGGCTACATGCGATTGGCTATACGATCATGATTTTTCCATGTACGTGCAAAACTTTCAGGAACTAAAGTAATTATGTATTTACATGGCGCCGTTTATCCTCCCCGCACTTTTCATATTTACTTCAAATTATTATTGCTTTTCAAGGAAAAATCTATTGATTGCCAAATGAAAAACGAATGTTGGGCAGCAATGGCAAAAACTCTCTTTCGGGAAGACTTTGATAAAAATTCATCCATCAATTTTTTAAAAAATGAGAATGGTAAAATTGTGCTCAGCACCTATGAAGCAAGCATATAGCCTTTTGGCTTTGAACGTGGATTACCAGAAGAAATGCTGGTTTTGTAAACAGCACCATGGGTGCAGAAAAACAAGACCTCAATGTTTTTCAAATTGCCCCAAAAACAGCATTTTAAATCCTGAAGTTGGCCATTTTCCATTAATAAAACATCTTATTTCGATGGGTTGGCTTGGTCCGACCCCAACCTCTCCGGCATTTGCATCTCCTTTTTTATTATCACATCTTAACCTTTTGTCATTTGCTTTTCGTGTTCTACTTTCCTCCTCCAGACTTTCCTTCAGGTCTTCCTTCAAACTGAGCGGGTTGTGGTTGATGCTCTTGTGGTTGATGTTCTTGTGGCGGTTTCTTGGGGTCAACGGCCTGAACCTGACCCTGAGGCTGCTGTGGTTTCTTGGGATCACCTATCTGAACCTGACCCTGAGGCTGCTGTGGTTTCTTGGGATCACCTATCTGAGGCTGACCCTGAGGCTGCTGTGGTTTCTTAGGATCACTGGCCTGAGGCTGCTGTGGTTTCTTGGGGTCAACGGCCTGAACCTGACCCTGAGGCTGCTGTGGTTTCTTGGGATCACCTATCTGAGGCTGACCCTGAGGCTGCTGTGGTTTCTTGGGGTCAACGGCCTGAACCTGACCCTGAGGCTGCTGTGGTTTCTTGGGATCACCTATCTGAACCTGACCCTGAGGTTGCTGTGGTTTCTTAGGATCACTGGCCTGAGGCTGCTGTGGTTTCTTGGGGTCAACGGCCTGAGGCTGCTGTGGTTTCTTGGGATCACCTATCTGAGGCTGACCCTGAGGCTGCTGTGGTTTCTTAGGATCACTGGCCTGAGGCTGACCTTGAGGTGGTTTCTGAGATGACTTAACCTGAGGAGTTCCTTGGGGTTGATGTCGCTGAACCTCAGGCCTTTTGTAATACTGCTCTTCTCTTTGCTGTCTCAGTTCCTGTCTTTGCTTCTGGGGTCGAGGCTGATAGCCCTGTACTCCCCATCTTTTTTGGTTTTCCCAATGTCGATTATCTTGCCAGCCCTTCCAATTCTTTTGAAGTTGTTGGTTGGGAATCCGTTCATAGTTCCAGCGATGTCCGTACCAATTCTTGTTTTTGTAGTATCCTCTCCAACCCGGGTCTACATCATAATAGAAACTTGGAACACTGTTATAATAACCCCAACCCTGATCATAATATTGTGAGCGATACCAAAGACCATCATTCAGACGCCACCAGAAACCGTTCCAGAAAAACAGGTCGGCACTTATATCAGGAACAACATACACATTGTCCGTATCAGGCATCACTATCAAAACTGGAGGCGCCTTAAATACGATCGGCGGTGGCGGTGGTGGTGGGGCATATATAACACTGCCGCCAGGCGGCGCAGGAGCAATTACACATCCCATTAGTAAGGTTAATGTTAGTAAGGCTAATGTAAGAGCAATCATCGTTCTTTTCACCAGGTACATCCTCCCCTGTAATTTTTTCTCTGTCTTAATCTTTAATCTCTGTCTTTTTTAGCCCATTCTCTTATATAAAGACTCTATTATTGCAGAATATCCTGATATAAAGGAGAGAGGAAACACCCCTTACATCTTCCCGTGCGAGAAGAAACTTTTTGGGATATTTCCCAAAGAAGACTCTAAAGTAATACTATACTTCGTTGCTGATGTAAAGGAGTTTTACCCGCCTTGGACGGGGGATTGCCAATGGAACAGGCCGGATCAGCAAGACCGGATTGATCCAAGAGTTTATCAAGGGAAAAAACGCCGTATATTTTCTCGATGACAGTGTTTCTGCGGCAGAGCAGCTTAAAGGCCCCGGTCGGACCATGGGAGAACATTTTAATGATGCCATCCTGAGGGATGCCGGGTTCAGGGACCAGTCCCGGCTTTTTGCCTATCTGAAAGAAAAAAAACACCGAACAACTCATCCTTGTCATTGATGAGTTCCTCTATCATAATCTCGCTTTCCGCTTGAAAGATAGCTTGAAGGAAACAATGCATAAACTGAGGATAACAAGAAGACTTTGATAGGTTTCGATCCACAAATTTTCGGCAGTGCGCTACTGTTGGAAATTGCAATCAAACAAACATGTGCGAGGGGCAAAATTTGAGTGCTCTTGGCCATTGCCGAAACACCGCGGGAAGAGGGATGCACACTCGCCAACGAACCCCGGGCCTTTCCCCTTCAGCCTTCTTGCCTTCAGCCTGCCCCTTTCCCTTATCACCTCAGAATATACTTTAAATTTATCCGCATCTCCTGTATATTTAGGTCGTTAAAATATAACTGCATATGCAAGCCTTTCTGATTCTACTTATAATCCTTTTTTATACACATGCTTTTGCCGCGGATATGATCATCGGCGGCGTGAAGACATACGTTGTCCAAAAAGGTGACAGCGTTGAACTCATTGGCGCAAAGCACGGGGTATTCTGGAAAAATATCGTAAAAGAGAACAATATTGACCCTAAGCTCCCTCTTCCGGAGGGGGCCACTGTCACAATAAATAACAGGAAGATTGTCCCAAGGTTAATTGAAAACGGGATTATTATTAATATACCCGACCGGACGCTTTATTATTTTAAAAATGGCAAACTTACGGCCATTCCTGTTGGTGTCGGTTTGCCATATGAAGAAAATAAAATGATCTGGCATACGACGATGGGGCCGTTTAAAATAGTGCGAAAGCGAAAGGACCCTACATGGCATGTGCCGGATTCAATCCGGAGGGAGATGGAATTGAAGGGGAAGCCCGTTGAAGAGACTATACCGCCCGGGCCCGATAATCCCCTCGGAAGATACGCCCTCGAAACGTCCATTCCCGGTATATTGATCCACGAAACTATACGGCCAAGGAGTGTATACCGTTATCTCAGCCACGGGTGCATCAGGGTATTGCCTGAACATATGGAGCCGCTATTTAATATGGTTGAAGTGGGTACCCGGGGTGAGATCATTTATGAACCTGTAAAGCTGGCTGTCCTTAACGACGCTAAGATTTACCTCGAAGTCCGTACCGACATGTACCGGAAAATCAAATCCAGCAGAGAGCACACGCAGGCGATTATTCAGGAGAGGGGCGTTGCCGATAAGGTCGATTGGGAGAAGGTCGAAAAGATAATAAAGGAAAAATCCGGCATAGCTGAGGATGTGACTTTAACCAAAACCAAAAAGATATTTGATTTTCTGCGGTCAAGGAAGTAGGAGGGGAAACACGAATTGCGAATTGCGAATTGCGAAATGCGAAAGGTAAAATGTGAAATGCGAAACGGGAAGAAGGGAAGATACGGCATTTACGTTTGCAATACAGAATAAAAAAGCTATAATGGATAACAACAATACTGGAAAAGATGGGGAGAAAATAAGTTTGAGATAACAAGGTAGGAGTTATAATGGCAGAAAAAAACGCTGCACAGTATTCCTGGTTTATTGAGCGCCGGAATATAACACTGATAAGCCTGGCGGTTTTCTTCTTCCTTTCCTTAGTAACCTTCGTTCTGTGTTACGAACATCATCAGCATACCAAAAAAAGGTTTTTAAAAGAAGACCGTGAGTCGGCGTATCTGCTTTCTCTTATTCTGGACGGACATTTTCAAAAGATTATCAAAACTATGGAGTCCTACGCCGGCAGGCCGCTTCTGATACAGGCTGTTAAAGGCAAAAATGTTGAAAAGGCAAAGAGGCACCTGATGAGTCTGGTTAAAAGCGACCCCGACATTGATATAGTAGTTATTGCAAACAGACAGGGTACCCTCTGGACTGCCTATCCCGATCGACCTGAGGTTATGGGGAAAAATTTTGCTTACAGGGAATGGTACAAAGGCGTCAGCAGAAACTGGAAACCATACGTATCTGATGCAACCCTCAGGATGGTTGCAGAAAAGGACGTTGCTATCCAGATATGCGTCCCGTTTTTTGATGAAAAAGGCCGGGTGATAGGCATCTTGTTAAATACCCAGAGACTGGTTGAGTTGGGCAGCATCATTAAACAGGTACCGCTTGATCCCGGTTTATCCATATCGGTTGCCGACCGGAAGGGACAGATGGTTTACAGCAGCCGTTATCCGTTTGACAAGCAAATAACCCTTTATCCGTTCTACTCCATTATTGATAAGGTTAAAACCGAAAAGAATCGGTCAGTCACAGTTGAGGATACCTCTATTCCGGGGAAGAAACTGTATGCCTCTTTTGCCCATATTGCCGGTATGGGCTGGACAATATTGATAGGACGGGATAACAGATCCATCCTCCTTTCTGAAATGCCATACTACATCTTGCTGTCTGCTGTTACGTTTCTTCTGTTTCTGATGATCATCTTTTCGCTTGTTTATTTCAGGAAACGGGTCATGATGCAACAGGCAATGGATGAATTGCTGACAGATGAAGCATTGCGAGCAAGCGAAACACGATTCCGGGAACTGTTTAACAATATGAGCAGTGGTGTGGCGATATACGAAGCTGTTGACGGCGGGAATGATTTTATATTTAGGGATTTTAACAGATCAGCGGAGCAGATGGATAAAATCGAGAAAGAGGAATTGCTCGGCAAGCGTGTTACCGAAGTGTTCCCGGGAGTAAAGGATTTAGGCCTTTTTGAAGTTTTTCAGAGAGTCTGGACAACTGGAAAAACAGATTTCCTGCCCGTAGCATTTTACAGCGATAACCGTATTGCAGCGTGGAGGGAGAACAATGTATTTAAACTGCCTACCGGAGAAATTGTCGCTGTCTATGATGATGTGACCTCCAGCAAGCAGGCAGAAGAGGCTTTAAAAATCAGCGAAGAACGGTTTAAACTTGCATCCGGAGCTACAAACGATGCGGTATGGGACTGGAATTTGCTCACCAATGAGATCTGGTGGGGAGATAATTTTAAAAGGTTCTTCAGATACAATGATATAGAGGTTAAGGTTACCATAGATTCCTGGTACAACAATATTCATCCTGAAGACAGGGACAGGGTGGTTTCAGGTATCCATGCCGTTATTGAAAGCGGAAAACAATTCTGGTCTGACGAATACCGTTTCCGGCGTTCGGATGACTCTGATGCCTATATATTTGACAGGGGCTATGTTATTCGTGACGACAACGGGAAAGCGGTGCGTATGATCGGCGCAATGGCGGATCTGACCGATCGCAAGCAGGCAGAGGAGAAAATCCGCAAACTCAACGCTGAACTGGAACAGCGTGTTCTTGACAGGACCGCCCAGCTTGAAGCAGCGAACAAAGAGCTGGAGGCATTCTCCTACTCCGTATCACATGATCTACGTGCGCCGCTACGCGGTATTGACGGTTTCAGCCATATTTTGCTTGATGAGTATAAGGATGTACTGGACGGAAGAGGAAAAGACTATTTGTCACGGATCCGTGCAGGGAGCCAGCACCTGGGCGAACTGATTGATGATTTGCTTAAACTCTCCCGTGTATCGAGAGCAGAAATACAATATGAAACGGTAAATCTGAGCAGTGCGGCGCAAACGATAGCAGAGGAGTTTAAAAAGATGTATCCTGAACGGCATGTTGAGTTTGCGATCGCAGATAATCTTATCGGCAAGGGCGACCCGAACCTGCTCAGGATAGCCCTGGAAAACCTGCTCAACAATGCCTTCAAATTTACCAGGAACAATGCCCATGGAATAATAGAGTTTGAGATGACAACATACGAAGGCAAACAGGCCTATTGTATTCGTGATAACGGTGTCGGTTTTGAAATGGAATTTGCAGACAAGCTCTTCGGCGCATTCCAGCGCCTCCATACCAAAAGCGAATTCGAAGGTACCGGCATAGGTCTTGCCACCGTTCAGCGGATCATTCATAAACACGGCGGCAAAATCTGGGCAGAAGGGAAGGTGGGGAAAGGGGCGGTGTTTTATTTTACACTGTGAAACCGAATATCGAACATAGTTTTTTTAATTGATTTCCGATATTCTAAATTCGGGTTTTAACAGGAGGAAAACAATGGAACAAAAAATCATTCTTCTGGTAGAGGATAATCCTGATGATGTAACACTTACCCTTCATGCATTCAAGAAGAGCAATATCACAAATGAAGTGGTGGTTGCACAGGACGGGAAGGAAGCTATTGACTATCTTTTCGGAACAGGTAAATATGCAGGAAAAGATGTGAACTTGCCCGTCCTCATCCTGCTCGATCTGAATCTACCCAAAATAAACGGTATTGAGGTGCTTCAGCACATACGGGCCGATGAGCGCACACAACTTCTGCCTACCGTCATCCTCACCTCTTCAAAAGAAGAACAGGACCTGGTAAACGGTTACCGTTTCGGAGCAAACAGCTATATCCGGAAACCGGTAGACTTCAACCAGTTTGCGGAAGCTATCCTTCAGCTTGGTCTCTACTGGCTTGTCCTGAATGAAGCGCCACCATTAAAACGGTGAATAAAACCCATAGAATGCCGAATATGGAATATAGAATATAGAATTTCGAATATGGTTTTTTTAATCGATGTCCGATGTTCTATATTCGGGTTTTTACGGTATTAGGCATTAAAAGGGAGGTAATACATGGGAATACCCCTTCGTTTATTAATAATTGAGGATTCTGAAGATGACGCGCTGCTTGTTGTACATAAACTCGAACGAGCCGGATATGAGCTGAACTTTCAAAGGGTGGAGACGCGTGATGCAACGCGTGAGGCACTTGAGAGAGAGATATGGGACATCATTATATCCGATTATAAGATGCCCAGCTTCAGTGGGCTTGCTGCGCTAGAACTCTACAAAGAGAAAAAACTCGATATCCCTTTTATTATCGTTTCAGGCACCATCGGTGAGGAAATAGCGGTAGCGGCAATGATATCGGGTGCGCACGATTACGTGATGAAAGATAACCTTTCCCGCCTTGTTCCTGCCATTCAAAGGGAACTCAGGGAAACAGAGTCAAGAAGGGAGCGCAGGCAGGCAGATGAGGCCCTTAGCAAAGCCGAACAGCAGTACCGCTCCATCTTCGAGAATGCTGTTGAAGGTATCTTCCGGACCTTGCCCGAAGGTTGTTTTGTAAACGTCAATCCTGCTATGGCACATATACACGGTTTTACGTCCCCGGAAGAGATGGTAAGGGATATCGCCAATATCGGTGAACAACTGTATGTTAACCCCGAAGATAGGGAAAGGTACCGGAAGCTCCTTGAAGAACATGGGGCAGTAAAAAATTTTGAAGCACAAGTCTACAGAAAAGATGGCGCCAGGATATGGACTTCCACAAGCTCTCGCGCCTTGAAAGATGCTGACGGGAGAGTAATTTGTTTTGAGGGAACCGCAGAAGACATCACCTCCCGCAAAAAAGCCGAGGAATCTCTTCAGCAAACCCTGGAGAAACTACGCAAGTCCTTAGTCGGCACCATACAGGCTATGTCGCTGACAGTTGAGACAAGAGACCCCTATACTGCGGGTCATCAGAGACGTGTATCAAACCTTGCCTGTGCTATTGCTCAGGAGATGGACTTACCGGGCGATACTATCGATAATATCCGTATGGCAGGCAGCATTCATGATATAGGAAAGATCTCAATTCCGGCAGAGATATTAGTTAAACCCACCAGGCTGACCGACATAGAGATGAGCCTCATCAGGGTTCACGCACAGTCGGGATATGACATATTAAAAGATGTTGAGTTACCCTATCCCATAGCAGAGACAGTCCTTCAGCACCATGAAAGACTCGATGGCTCGGGATACCCCCGGAATCTCAAAGGCGACCGGATCCTCCTTGAAGCCAAAATTATATGTGTAGCTGACGTAGCAGAAGCTATTGCTTCTCATCGTCCTTACAGGCCCGCTCTTGGGATAGACGCAGCCCTTGCCGAGATAGAAAAGAACAGGGGCATCCTCTATGATGAAAAGGTGGTGGAGGTGTGCCTCAGACTGTTCAGGGAGGGAGGATTCAAGTTTGAGTAGTGCCGAATACAGGATATCGAATATAGTTTTTTTAATCGATTTCCGATGTCCGATATTCAGTGTCCGATATTCTATATTCGGGTTTTAAACGAGATACGAAAGATTGTGAACAGATTTTAGTGATGGAGTGAGAGATGAAAGACTTTAGGACCAAACGAAAAAGGGCAACGTTTTTGATGATGGTAGTTTTTTTTGCCGCTTTTTTGTTTGCAGGAAACATCAATGCAGAAGATAAAAATCCCATCAAGATAGGTTTTGTCGGCGGTCTTACAGGAAGGAACTCCGATCTTGGGATACAGGGTCGAAACGGTGCTACACTGGCCGTTGAAGATATTAACCGACATGGCGGCATCAACGGTAAACCGGTGCAGTTGATCACCAGGGACGATAAGCAGGACCCGCAGACAGCCCTCAAGGTCGACCGCGAACTGATCGAAGAAGATGTTGTTGCCATCATTGGCCATATGACAAGCACCATGTCCGAGGCTGCGCTGCCCCTTATAAACGAACGGAAGATCACCATGATCAGCCCCACATCAGGTACGAATAAATTGACGGGAATCGACGATTACTTTCTGAGGGTGGTGAACCCCGACATACAACTTATAAACCTCAAGACCGATTATGCCTTCCGGAATCTGAGGCTGCGCAGGATGGCTATTGTATATGACCTGTCTAACCGGACATACACTGAGAATTATGCGGCTAATTTCAAGTCGGCCTTTGAGCGTTTGGGCGGCAAGGTTGTCTTTTCGGATAGTTTCATGACCGGACCGGATGTAGGTTTCAAGGGTTTTGCGAGGAAGATTCTTCCGGCAAAACCGGACGGACTGCTTATTGTTGCCGGCGCCATGGATACGGCTATACTATGTCAGCATATCCGGATGACAGGATCGAAGATACCTATCCTTGTCAGTGGCTGGGCGCAGACGCCGGATTTATTGAGGCATGGCGGGCCTGCTGTGGAGGGTGTTGTTGCCGCCCAGTACTTTGACCACGGTAGCCTTGCTAAGCCTTTTGTGATGCTCAGGGAAAAATACCGTGCCCGTTTTGGCGATGTTGATCTGACGTTTGCAGTGGTGACGGGTTACGAAGCCGTCATGGTTGTGAAGGATGCCCTTTCCAGAAACCCCGATCCGAAACGATTGAAGGAGACAATTTTGAAACAGAAGAACTTTAACGGGATGCAGGGGGTTTTTGAGATTGACTCCTATGGTGATGCAAAGCGGAAAGGTTACATTGCAACGGTCCAGAATAACAGGTTTTGCGGGCGTAAATAGATGAAGAAACTTACCTTCGGTCTTAGAAACATTCTTATCTTTTCCTTTATTCTCCTCGGAGGGCTGCCTATTCTTGTGATGGGGTTTATTGCCATCAAATTCATCAGTGCGGATATCGACATGGAGGTTCGCGCGAAGAATCTTCTTATTGCCAGATCCTTTTCCTCAGAGGTGCAGACTTTTCTTGACGAAGCGCTTTCCACTCTTAGACTGATTGAGGATGCCATTATAAAAAAACAATACATCAGGAGAGATGATGTCAATAACTATCTGAACGATACGCTGATGGTCCATTTTGAATTTGACTCCGTGGCTATTCTGGATGAGAAAGGGATTGTAAGATTTGCGGCCCCTTATGACCGGGATTTTATAGGCATGAACCTTTCGGGCCAGACGTTCTTCTCCCGCGTCCGTCAGTATGGGCAACCATACTGGTCATCGACCTTCATTTCCCTGCAGACGGGAAAGCCGACGCTAATGCTCGCCGTCCCCATGAAAGGAGGCATAATTGTCGGATATCTCAACCTTGCAACCCTCAGCCTTGCAACCGGCAGAAGAATTCAGACCGGCAGGATGATTCATTCCCTGATAATAGACCGGGAAGGCACCATAATTGCCCATCCGGATCAAAATAAGGTTTCAGAAAGGCAAAACATGGGTTATCTGGAATTTTTAAGACAGGAAAATCGCCGCCATGAAGGCGATTTTATATATCGGGAGGATGGCCGTGAATATCTTGCAAGTCTATCCCCTGTGCCTTACACCCAATGGACGGTGATTGTGGTTGTGCCTGTTGATGAGGCCTTTGCGCCGGTAGCGCGTGTGAGGAAACTCTTCGCCATAGGGGCATCCCTTGCTATTCTCCTTGCGACGGCCATCGCTTTTATCACTTTGCGGAAGGTTACCAATCCCCTTTCGCAGCTTGTCCGCGGCGCCCGGAGGATTGCTCAAGGCAGTTACGTACCGGAAAATATCCCATCCAGCTATAAGGAAATGGATGAACTTATATACGATTTTCATCTGATGACCCTTGCTATCCAGAGCCGTGAGAAGGAACTGAAAGAAAGCAAGGAGACGCTCCAGGTATTTTTTGATGCCGTACATGAAAGCATGGTTATCATTAATGCGGAAGGCATAGTACTTTTATCGAATGCAACAGGCGCCGTGAGATTAGGGAAGACAGTCCAGGAATTAGTCGGCGCCTGTCTGTATGACCATTTTCCTCCGGATTTGTCGGTAAACAGAAAAGAACAGTATGAAAAGGTTATTGCTACGGGCGAACCGGTATTTTTTGAAGATACCAGGGCAGGGAGATACTTCGGACAGTATTGTTACCCTGTTTTCGGCGGAGACGGGAAGGCAGCGGAGGTGGCCATCTTCGGACAGGAAATCACCGAGCGCAAAAAGGCGGAAGATGCAATCCACGCAATGGCTCAGCGCTATCACACAATTCTATCCCATCAACACTACGGCATTCTGGTTGTAGCTGAAGACAATAAGATTGAGTATGTCAATCAAATCTTTTGCGACCAATTAGGTCCGTCATGGACACCATCTGAACTAATCGGATTGACGGCTGAGGAGATAATCCGGATAGTCCTCCATGCATGTACTGACCCTGCGGCAATGTCGGCATTCATCAGAGAAAGTGTGGCGGAAGGTCGCCTCGTCCTGGGAAAAGAGGTTGTAATGCGTAACGGACGGATATATCTGGTCGACTTTACGCAAATCTTGATTGATGGAAAAAGAAGCGGCCGTATGTGGCTGTACCGGGACATCACCGAACGCAAGCTTGCCGAGGATCAGATCAGGGCCTCTCTCAAAGAGAAAGAGATTCTTCTAAAAGAGGTCCATCACAGGGTAAAGAACAACCTCGCCATTATTGCCAGTATATTGGCCCTCCAGTCCAGGCATGTTCAGGATGAGACCTCTCTTGAGATATTCCGGGAATGTGAGAACAGGGTGAGGACCATGGCAATGATCCATACAAAACTCTATCAGTCAAAAGACCTGGCACATGTCGATTTCACCTCCTATATACAGGAACTTGCCAATGACCTTTTCGTGTCCTACCGGGTAAACTCTGACGCTGTTGCCATAAAGGTTGACATTGAAGACATCTCCCTTGATATCAATGTCGCCATCCCTGTGGGGCTCATATTAAATGAGCTTCTCTCCAATACCTTGAAGTATGCCTTCCCCGTTGAAGAAAATCGAACCGGCGACGAGAAGACAGGAGCAGGCGAAGGGGAAACGGGGAGTAAAGGCGAGATAGTCGTAATTATGAGAGAAGAGCGTATCGGCGAACTTCCCTCGCCCCTCGCGGGAGAGGGAAGGGGTGAGGGGGAAGACTCTATGCTTCACGCTCTTCGTTATACGCTTATTACCCTATCTATTTCCGACAACGGCATAGGTTTTCCCGATGACATTGATTTCAGGAACACAAAATCGTTAGGTCTTCAGCTTGTTATGGCGCTGGTTGAGCAGTTGGAAGGCACAATAGAAATAAAGAGGAATGGCGGCACCATCTTTATCGTTAAATTTAAGGAGGAGAGGTAAACCATGAAAAACACAAAAATTCTCATCGTGGAGGATGAAACAATCATTGCAAGGAACATAGCAAATAGCCTCCTTGACCTCGGCTATCAAGCCCCTGCCATTGTGTCTTCAGGAGAAGGGGCTATTGCTAAGGCAGGGGAGCTCCATCCTCATATCATCCTTATGGACATCAAGCTCAAGGGGAAAACAGACGGGATAGAGGCGGCGGATATCATCCGTACCCGCTTCGATATCCCTGTTATATATGTTACCTCCTATGCTGACGATGAGACGCTCGAAAAGGCGAAGGCCACCATGCCCTTCGGCTACATCATGAAACCCCCGGAAACAAGAACCCTCCACAGCATCATAGAAATGGCCCTCTATAAGCACAGCGCTGAAAAAGAGCTGAACCGTTATCGCCGGCACCTCGAAAAACAGGTAGAAGAGAGAACAGAGGAACTGAAAAAAAGCACTGACATGATACGGAAGGCCCTTAATGAAACAGTTGCCGCCCTTGCAACCACAGGGGAGTTGCTCGGCATCTATCCCGTCGGTCACCCTAAAAGGGTAGCGTGCCTTGCCTCAACGATAGCTTCCGAAATGGGTCTCGCTGAAGACGGGCTCCACGTGATGGGACTGCTCCATGATATCGGCAAGGCAATAGTGCCCAGGGAAATCCTTTCCAAGCCTGTTGCCCTCAGTGAAATTGAGGCGAAGTTACTCCAGACACATCCCGAAGCAGGATATGATATAGTAAAAGGGATAGAATTCCCTTATCCGGTTGCAACCGTCATCCTTCAGCACCATGAGAAAATGAATGGATCGGGGTATCCTCAGGGGTTTGCAGGAGATGAGATTATTCCCGAGGCACGGATCCTTGCAGTTGCTGAAGCAGTAGAAAGTATGGCAACAAACCAGCTTTTCCGGCCGGCCCTTGGTATTGATGCTGCCCTTGCCAGGATAGAAAAGAACGAAGGCATATCGTACGACAGCGAGGTGGTGGAGGTGTGCATCAAACTTTTTAGAGAAGGAGGATTTAAGTTTGAGTAAAACGGTTCACGGCTTATTATTATGAGGTATTTAACTGCGATATTAACGGTTTGTGTTTTATTCTCAGCCATGACATTACCGTCTGCCTCTGCCGACCTGTTTGAGAAAAAAAGGCAGGAGATGGTGGAAAAGGACATAAGTGCGCGTGGTATAAAGGATAAAAAGGTGCTTGATGCGATGCTCAAGGTGCAGAGACATCTCTTTGTTGATGCAGCACAGATAAATAAGGCCTATAATGATCATCCTCTGCCGATCGGAGAAGGGCAGACCATATCGCAACCCTATGTGGTAGCGCTCATGACAGAGGCGGTGGCTTTAAAGGGCAATGAAAGGGTTCTCGAAATAGGCGCCGGCTCAGGGTATCAGGCCGCTATCCTCGGCGAGATTGTAAAAGAGGTATTTACGATAGAGATAAAGAAGGGGCTGTACGGGCAGGTAAAAGAGAGGCTCAAACGGTTGGGCTACAGGAATATCGAGGTCAGGCATGGAGACGGCTACTTTGGCTGGGAGGAACATGCACCATTTGATGTCATCATGATTACCGCTTCATCGAATCATATTCCTCCTCCGCTCCTTGTCCAATTAAAAGAAGGCGGCCGCCTCATCATACCCCTTGGCAGCACCGTTTTCCATCAGAACCTCACCCTTGTGAAAAAAGAGAAGGGTGGAAGCTTCATACGGGAATTGGGCGGAGTTGCCTTTGTGCCAATGACAGGCGAAGTGCAAAAACAATAATTCAGGATTTGCAAGCATGTTTAAAAAATTCTGCAGTTACGAGTACGGACAAGGCGCCGCAATAAAGCACGAAAGATAGAATCGGCAACATTTTTAATCCGAACTGAACGGCAAACATTGATGCAAGCGCCGGTGCAACGATTGATGCAGCGCCGTTTGCCGCATAAACGAGAGGTATAATCCGCTTGTTCCCCTTGCATAACAGCCTGATACCCGAAGGAAAGAACAATCCCAGAAGAAGCCCTGCAGGGATTATAAAAAGAAAACCGTACAAACTGGCGAGTGTATATTCGAAGACCAGGAAATAGATTACAAGCAAGGCCGGTGCGCATGTCATTGCGTAGAGGCTCTTCCTGTCGCTTATGAAACTGCCCAGCAGACTTCCGCACCCGGAACTCAGAAGAAGCGTAACAAGAACGGCTGAAAAGGAGGCAACGGGCGCGCCCAGCGGAAGAATGAACTTGTGGATAAAAAAGACCTCAACGAACATAAAGGCAAAACCTATTAAAGCAAAATAGAGAAAAACAGTTTTAAGTTGTCCCTCCGCTGTCGGGATTGAACCGTATAAGTTTTGAGTTTTGGATGGAGAATTGGAAAGACTTTCATAAATAACAGTACCTGAAAAAATCAGGACGGAGATTATGAGAAGAAACAGGAAAATGAAAGGTAAAGCCATACCTTCGAAAAGAAAATATGACCATTTTTCCCCTGACAGGGCATATATTTCTTTTATTGCTTTAAGTTTCAGGAAATAGTGAAAAAAGGGCCTGTCATCCGTTGTTATTCCGGTATCGAAAGGGTAATTATCCATAAAAACCTGATTTTTTTCAGCATCAAGGATATTTTCAAAAAGGGTTTTATAATCGAGCCCTACGATAAACTCTTGTGCAGCGCCGACAAACGGGTAGAGCATACTGAACTGCCTGCTGTTAAGAAAAGCGCTGATTGACCCCGATGCCTTTTCTGTAAAAGGTGTTTTACCGACAAGAAAATTAATAGTATCCCAACTCCTGAATACTATAAGGTGTCCGGATAAATCCTTGATCTGCATTGCATTTAATACATGGACAATGTTGCTGAACATCCGCAGCTCATATCGCGGAGGCGGCAGAATAAACATCCGGATGAATAAGAAACCATCTTCATTGAGGTGCTTAAGGTATAACTTCAATGCATCTGTCGTTAAATCATAATCTTCCTGGAGGCCGAATGTGCCGGACGGGGAAAATCCTGCCCTTGAAATAGCAATAATATCAAATCGTTTTTGAATATTATTGATAAACATTCTTGCAGATGAAGGATAAGTTGATTTTCTGTACAGGCTGTCCGGCTTGTAATTACTGTGAATAAACCTCCAAATGGAAAGATCTTTTTCTGCAACGTAGATATTTTTTGCACCCCAATAGTAGGGCATCAGTATATCAAGGTTGTTACGGAACCCCACCACCATTACATTCCTGGCCTGTTTAATCACGTATGGAAGGGCAGACGGCAGATAAGAAAAGAAATCGTAATCGGCTAACTTTTCTTCATCGAGCATTACCCCTGTGATATCGCCATCGATTCCAATACCCAAACCTTTCTGTACGGGCTTTGTGTATGATAATGAAAGGCCCGGCGCAACTTTCATTCTTGGATTTTCAAAGATATCGAGTCTCGAATGAGATGTGTGAATCGTTTCTATAAGCCTTGACCCGTCCTCTCGAAGGGACTGCATCAGGGGTTTGTACTGCGAAATGCTGATGGCGCATGTTCCGTTGATAATCGGAATATAGCTTGCAAATATGAGAAGCGTGCATATGATTTTAAAAATATTTTTTGTTGATGTAAAATAAGCCGGAACCAGAGGGATAAATGAACAGACGACGATTATATATTCGATTCTTGTTTGATTGAGGAGAAACATTGCGAGGATTACCCCGAGCGAAGCCCCGATAAGATCTGATGCGTATATCCTGTTGGTTGCCTGAGGATTTTCCGAAAGGGCGAGGGAGACTATTGCCCCGTACAGGAAGAATGGGATCGAAAAGGAAAGGATGAACAGGGCGAAATACAGAATCTGTGTGTTTTCCCATAGCGCCCTGTAAGGATCGAAGGGCATGATTAACGATAATATGAAGACGAGGGGGTATGAGAGGGATAGGAGGAATGTGAGGGATTTGGCTGTGAACCGTGAGCTCAAGTATGCATATATTCCTCCCAGGACAAGTCCTATCATGGATATGCCGATAATGAGCGATGCGTAATGGTAGGAAAACCGGATCGAGAATATTCTGATCAAGGTTATTTCAAAGGCAAGTATCGAAAGGGAAGAACAAAAAACTATCTTATATGGTGGTTTCATAGTGTGCCGGCAGGCGGGGCGCCTGCTTCCCTCTTTAGGGGAATGCTAACAAAGCGGCTTTTGTCTGTCAACGGAAACGGAAAAAGCATTGTTATTTGCGGCGTGTAATGGCACTATTATAGATAATGTGAAACGAACTCAATAAACCTGTTAATTGTTTTTCGTGCTTACTACTTATTACTTACTAAAACAAATGGAGGGAAAGATGAAAAAGGCATTAATGTTTTCAGTTGTTTTTATACTTGGCGTGGTGTTTTTTTGTTATGCCGGACCCCTGGACGATATGCTGAAAGGCGTTAAACTCCCTGCAGGGGTTAACCTCCCGGGTACGGGCCAGGATGACAATACTATTGTCTCCGGCCTCAAAGAGGCGCTTTCGATTGGTACAGGCAATGCCGTGACTTCTACCTCAAAACTTGACGGATATTTCAAAAATCAGATGATTAAAATCCTGTTGCCCGACAATATTCAGACAATGGCGAATGTACTTGGAAAGCTGGGTTATCAGAAACAGGTTGATAATTTTGTTCTCAGCATGAACCGTGCTGCAGAAAAGGCTGCCCCGAAGGCGAAGGAGTATTTTGTTGATGCTGTCAAGCAAATGTCTTTTGATGATGCAAGGAAGATCCTTGGTGGTGGTGATACGGCAGCTACCGAGTATTTTAAATCAAAAACCTCAGCCAAGCTTTTTAATGAGTTCAAGCCTATTGTTTCAAAAAGTATGAACGACGTGGGAGTTACAAAGTCCTACAAAGACATGACCGGCAAATATATGTCTGCCGTTCCTTTTGCCGGCATGGAATCACTCGATCTCGACCAGTATGTGACGAATAAAGCCCTTGACGGGCTCTTTTATATGATAGGACAGGAAGAAAAGAAGATCAGGACAGACCCGGCAGCAAGGGTAACCGACCTTTTAAAGAAGACATTCGGGAAATAATAACATTTATCTCACGAGGATATTGCTCCCGCCTGTATAGAAAATCCCTGCCATTGCGCCCGTTATGAAGCAGGCGATATTTGCTGCAAAGAGCGCCCATAAGCCAAGAATAGAGATGTCTTTTGTTCTTTCGGGAACGATGCTTGATGTGCCTCCAACGAAAATCGCCAGTGATGGAATATGGGCAAACCCGCAGAGGGCATAGGTAGCAATAACAATGCTTCTGTCGTAAAGAATCTTTTTTTCTTTAATGAGAACGGCGAGGTCCTGATAGGATTTTACCTCTGTTGCGATGATCCTCTCGCCGATTATCTTTGCAATCAGCGGGGCGTCTTCGTATGGAACACCCATGGCGAGGGTGAAGGGATAGAAAATGTATTTCAGCATATTGGTGAGCGAAGGGTCGATGTTTGTTTTGAATACGGCGCCTGCAAACTTTCCGAAAAACATGAGACCTGAGTCGGCAACGGAGAGGAGACCGATGAATGCTATGAGCAAAGCGCTTATTGCCACCACCATCTTCACGCCGGCCATTGACCCGTTTATAATCGCCTCTATGGCATTTGATGCCTTTTGATATTCCACCTTTACAACCCTGCCAAGGGTTAGGGGTTTATCCGTTTCAGGGAAAATGATTTTGCTTGTTAAAATAGCTGCAGGCGCAAGGAGTATCGAGGCGGAGATAAGGTGGCCCGCTACAGTCGGAAATGTGCTTGAAAGTATGATTACATATAGACCGAGTACACTCGATGCGATTGTGGCCATCCCTGTTGTGAGCACCACCATTAATTCGGATCGCGTCATCTCCTTTAAATACGGTCTTACGGTAAGGTTCGATTCAATGCCGAGGAAGATTTGAGCTGAGGCGCAGAGCGACTCTGCCCCGCTGATGCCCATGACCTTTACAAATATTTTAGCAAAAATACCGATTATTTTTTCCATAATTCCGAAGTAGTAGAGAAGCTCCATTAAAGCAGCAAAGAAGATAATTGATGGAAGCGCCTGAAATGCAAGGATAAAACCGAGTGAACCCTGCTTCCCGGGAGGTATTGCAAGCGTTCCGAACAGAAATTTTACGCCATCGAATGAACTTTCGATAACTCCGATGGCGAGGTTGTTTAAAAAGAGAAATAATTTTGTTCCTGCAGGGACGAGGAATATAAAGAGGGCAAAAGTGACCTGAAGAAGCACGCCCCAAACAACGACTTTTATGCTTATGTGCTTTCTGCTCTTTGAAAACAGGTATAAAAAGCCCATAATGGCAAGGATGCCGAGGCAGGATATGAAGTTGTAAATTCCCATCAGCCTTTACCAACCTCCATATGAGCGTTGGTTGGAATTAAGATAGCAGGTAATGGAGGAGTTGACAATAGAAAACAGGGTTCAAGGGGTCGAGGGTTCAAGGGGTCAAGTGAAAGAAGAAAAGGGGAAACGCGAAACGCGAAAGGTAGAAGGTAGAAGGTAAGAGGTGAGAGGTTAAATGCGTAAGGTTCAATCCCGACAACGGAGGGACATTGCGAAATGGGGAAGAGGCAAGAGAAGCAGTCGATAGTCGATGGTCGATAGTCGAGAAGCAGTCGATAGTAGAGAAACCGGAGAAACCGGAGAAGCAGGGAAAGGGGAAGGGCAGGCTGGAGGCAAGAAGGCTGAAAACCCATAGGCCACGTTTACTTACAAAGGTACGCTGACGCAGTCCCGAAAAAGCAAGTGATTTCATGCTGAAAAAGTGCTATAGTATCGTCATCCTTGTATTGATAAGGTGATGTCTTGCTGCTCACAATGTCATTTTACTGAGGTATCAATCAAAAAGCGGTAAAAAGGGGAAGCTTATCTTGGAGATGGATTATAATAGCCATCGAAAGGAGGAATGTTGTATGGAAGAGAAACTTGCAAACCCCGCACCGCTTGGTCTCATGGGATTCGGAATGACCACAGTTCTTCTGAATATCCACAACGCCGGCTTTTTTCCCATAGGGTCAATGATCCTCGCAATGGGATTATGCTATGGCGGACTTGCGCAGATTATCGCGGGTATCCTTGAGTACAAAAAAGGCAACACCTTCGGTGTAACCGCCTTTACCTCGTATGGCCTTTTCTGGTGGACACTGGCATTCATTCTGATTTTCAAGGGCCTTCCCGGCAATTCTGAAGCGTTCATGGGGTGGTATCTCTTTATGTGGGGTCTTTTTACGTTTTTTATGTGGTTCGGTACCTTCGGTAAAAACAGGGCTATTCAGTTCGTTTTTCTCAGCCTCACCGTGCTGTTCTGGCTCCTTGCTGTAAGGGACTGGACAGGGAGCCATGCCATAGGAGCTTTAGCCGGCTGGGAAGGGATCATATGCGGGCTTTCCGCAATATATCTTGCAATGGCAGAGGTATTGAATGAGGTCCACGGCAGAACGGTAATGCCGATCGGAGAAATAAAAAAGGGATAAGAAGCATATCCCTTTTTATATGCACCTCTATTTTGCATGTTCATAACGACTTCCTCTTTTTAAGGTCTTTAAGGGCCTTCAAACGGTCAAGGGAGTTCCGATGGGCAGCGGCCTTTTTCCCGGATAGCAAGCCGGCTTTGTGCAGAAGGAAAATCCCGGTGCACACCGAGAGTACGGCCTTGCACCCTCTAGCCTGCTCTGAAAGAAAGCGAACAAGCGCCGGATTGTCCGCTATTATAAAAATAATTCAAATGGCAAGGGCAGACCCTATCGAAAAGAAAGTAAGGCCGGATGTTTACGCTTTGAGCCTCGGGTTCAGGGATACGTAAGACCTTGAAAAGAAGCTTAAATAAATTAAATCAGCCTTATAAAAATGGGGCGCCGAACAGCCGGTTCAATTCCAGGGTTGCAGCATCTGCATTCCCTTTCTCACCGATAGCCCTGACGACCACCCGCTTGTATCCTTTCTGAACACCTTCGTAAGTGGTCATGA
>Ga0209749_1000324_pt1 | contig 72507 bp, 69 predicted proteins | sample EPASupsiteSAE347_FD_187267 | JGI IMG/M metagenome (GOLD analysis project Ga0209749, IMG submission 187267) | Bioremediated contaminated groundwater from EPA Superfund site, New Mexico - Sample SAE3-47 (SPAdes) (version 2) | ecosystem: Environmental > Aquatic > Deep subsurface > Groundwater >... | reverse complement strand
ATATACATCGAAATGAATTTCGCCAATGTTCCTATGACGGCGTTGATTTTCGGGTCGGGGCGGCGGTTACCTACACCGAAACAGAACCACTTGCCATCGGCAGGAGCGGCTGGTGGATCGATGCCTGGGGTTTGAGCAATCCCGTCCCCGCCGGCGATGACCTGCTGGCGCCGCTGGCTGCCCGCAATGCAAAGAAAGTAGCCTGCGGTGTCTGCCGGTGGCGGCACGAGGCGGGAGAATGGAGGCCGGTTACTTTTGTGCCGATAGCCGATGGGTCGGAACCAAGCCTTATTCGCGACATGGATGGCGCGTTACTGTTCGCTGTCCGCGGAGAAGAAATAGAGGGAGTTGCGGTCAGAGTCTGGCGCTCTACGGACGATGGGCAGGCGTGGACCAAGATTATTGATATGTCGCCGGTGTGCGATCGTACCCCGATCAGCATTAACCGGGCCGTTGACGGCACGCCATACATCGCCGCAAACCGTTACGGCGACTATCGAGCCAAGCTCTGCCTTTGGCCGCTGAACAAGGAGCGAAACGGCCTGCTCGATCCCATCATGATCCGCGACTGTGCGGCGGACTTCGGCCCGCCGCCCGGAGACGCCCTCTGGTTCGCCGATCATCCGATCTCGGCTATCCTGCGCCTGGCTGACGACGCTCTGCACAGCGTTTTGACCTACCGGGTCATGACGTTCAGCCATAAAGACCGCGGCCAGGAGCATATCACGCCGGCCACCGGGACCTACATCGAGGAAGTGACCTCAACCGGCTCTCCACTGCCGATCTGGGAATAAGCATATCTCTCGAGTCGGTTGTAAAAGTCATCAGGAAACGGTCGCGCGAAAGCGCGACCCTCCCAATATGGGCCTTTTTTGAAAGGGAGGGACGCGATTCCTCGCGTCCGAAGGAGCTCTCTCTTTAAGATGATTTTAAGCGTGGAAATGTCAGCTTGATTTATAGCCTGATTTATGCGAAGTTTCCAACTTGCGAGGAAAAAATGAAAAACAAAAAAAATAAATGCGAAAAAATTGAGACAATTGCGCTCCATGCGGGGCAGACGCCTGACCCGGCGACCGGGGCGCGGGCCGTTCCCATCTACCAGACAAGCAGTTATGTATTCAAAAACTCGGCGCATGCCGCGGATCTTTTCGCGATAAAACAATTTGGCAACATTTATACCCGCCTTCAGAATCCAACCACCGATGTCTTGGAGAAAAGGATCGCCGCCCTTGAAGGCGGCACGGCCGCCCTTGCCGCTTCAAGCGGCATGGCCGCGATATTTCTTTCCGTTCATAATATCGCCGCGGCCGGCGACCATGTTATAAGTTCATCCTCGCTCTACGGCGGAACGGACACTCTTTTCCGTTTCACCCTGCCAAGAATGGGGATTGAGGTTACATTCGTTGATAATATCACCGCCGACAAAGTGCGTTCCGCCCTCAGGCCGCAGACCAAGGCCGTTTATGTTGAAACCATCGGCAATCCGCGGGGCGATGTGCCGGATCTGGCGGCAATCGCAAATGCGGCTCACAAAGCCGGCGTGCCGCTGATTGTTGATAATACCTTCGCGCCGGTTTTATGCCGGCCGCTCGATTTTGGCGCCGATATCGTGGTTCATTCCTGCACAAAATGGATCGGCGGACATGGCACCTCCATCGGCGGCATAATTGTTGATGGGGGGCGCTTCAACTGGGCGAACGGCAAATTTCCGGAATTCACCACCCCGGACGAGAGTTACCACGGGATAAATTATTGGCGCCAATTCCGCAATGTTCCCGGCTGCGGCAACATTGCCTATATTATGAAAGCCCGGCTTCAGGGAATGCGCAATATCGGCTTCTGCCCGAGCCCGTTTAACTCGTTCCTTTTCATTCAGGGCATTGAAACCCTGCCCCTGCGTATTCGCCGGCAGTGTCAAAACGCATTGCTCCTGGCGCAGTGGCTGAAGAAACACAAACGGGTTGCCTGGGTTAATTATACCGGCCTGCCGGAGCATCCTTTTCACCGCGTGGCAAGGAAATATCTGCAGGGCGGGTTTGGCGCTGTTTTGGGCTTCGGCATCAGGGGCGGACGCAGGGCCGGTGAAAAATTTATCAATGCCGTCCGGCTGGCAAGTCATCTGGCGAACGTGGGCGACGCCAAAACCCTGGTGCTTCATCCCGCTTCGACGAGCCACCAGCAGATGAACGCGAAAGCACAACTTGCTTCGGGCGTGACGCCGGAATTAATCCGCGTGGCGGTCGGGTTGGAAAACATTGAGGATTTGAAAGCCGATTTTGATCAGGCCCTCAAGGCCGCCCGATAAACCCGGTAAAACAGGATGAGATCATCCACTGGTAAGGCGAAGCCTCAGGGCTGAACCGTCGTTGGTTGCTGATAAAAGCCGTTTTGTAAGCATTTAGCTGTTTGCAGAGATGATACAGTGTTGGTGAAATTTCAGCCCTCACGCTCATTCGCGCCCGTCAGCCGACGGGCTCCGAGGGATCCGCAGGGCGGATAATCCGCTTTGAGGGCAGAAAATTTAACCAAAACCGATTCTGCAGTTGGCTAAATGGATACACTGTTTTGGAGGATCGGAAATGGACATAGATTCTTTTAACCTGGAAGAACGTCTCAACGCGCTGGAAGATATTGTGCGGGCGTTTCCGGCCGACACTCCCGCCAAGTCAGGCGCGATAAACCACGCCTATGGCGTGGTGAACATGCATATTCATTCGTTTTATTCTTACAACGCTCAAGGATATTCGCCGGCGCATATCGCCTTGGAATGCAGGAAAAATAATTTTTACGCGGCGGCCTTGTGCGATTTTGACGTGCTGGATGGTTTGGAAGAATTTTTCACGGCCGGCAAAATGCTTGGTCTGCGAACAGCTGTTCATATGGAGACGCGGGCTTATCTTAAGGAATACGCCCGGATGGAGATCAATTCTCCGGGCGAACCGGGGGTAACGTATATGTTGGGGGCGGGATTCGGTTCTTTGCCGCCTGAAAATTCGCCGGCCATGGAAACGCTGGTTAAATTTCGCCAGCAAGCCAATTTACGGAACAGGGCGCTGGTCGGAAGAATAAATGCGCGTCTGCCGGAAATATCAATTGATTATGACATTGATGTCCTGCCGTTGTCGCCCGGAGGCTGTCCGACCGAGCGCCACATTGTCAAGGCATATTGTCTCAAGGCGCGGAATGTTTTCCTGGACCGCGGAAAATTAACGGCGTTCTGGTCAACACTTTTGCATAAAACCGGCGGTGAAGTTGAACGGCTTCTTGATGATCAGCCGGCCATGGATGATAAAGTTCGTTCTCTTCTGGCAAAAAGCGGCGGCATCGGTTATGTCCGCCCCGATGAAAAGACGTTTCCCTCAGCGGAGAGTTTTATGGCCTGCGTGCTTCAATGCAATGCGATTCCCATGGCATCCTGGCTGGATGGAACCAGCGCCGGCGAGGGGGATATGCCGGCAATGCTTGAATGCCTGAAGGCCAAAGGCGCCGCCGCCCTGAATATTATACTGGACCGGGTCCATAATCTTCCCGATGTGAATGAGCGCCGTATTAAACTTCAGAACTTGAATAAAGTGATATTGGCCGCCCGCAAGCTGGCGTTTCCAATTAATATCGGCACCGAGATGAACCGGAAAGGCCAGCCGTTTTTTGATGATCTGAGCTGTGAAGCCCTGGCGCCTTACCGCGAAGATTTTTTACGCGGCGCGAACATCATGATCGGCCAGACCATTCTGGCGCGTTACGCCGGTTTTTCCTATTGCGGGAAAGACGCGGAAAGCGAGTTCGGCGGCGATGTTGCGCGTAAAAACAAATTTTTCGAAGCGGCCGGCAAATTACCGCCTTTAAATCATGCACAGGCCGGCCGTCTTGAGGAAATGGGATTTGCCAAGGCCTTCCAATATCTGCGCGATTCGTCCGTTAATGGGAAATGGGACTGACTAAACTGCGGCCCAGCGGCGGTTATCGCAATTCCTGCAGTTTTCAGGCCGCCACAATCATTTACGATGCGACCTGCTGGTTTTGTGAAAAGTTCCTTGATTCCCGTGCCCGGACAATTGACCAGATGGTTCAAGCCGCCCGCTCGGGCCGGCAAAATATCGCCGAGGGCAGTCGCGCCTCAGCAACTTCATCGCAGACGGAACTGCGCCTGATCTGGCCTTTGACTCTTTACAGGGCAGTGCCGGTTTGCATGGAGATACGGATTGGCGGGAGGTAAAACTTGTAATAGATGTTCCCGCGGCAGCGGTAGAAATTATTTTTGGCGTGGTTTTTAGCGGAGTGGGAAAAGTATGGATAAACGGATTCAAATTTTAAGTCGTCTCTAAAGATGAACCGGTTACATGCCATAATAATGCCGATTGGAAGAACGTGGAACAGGAAAATCTTGATTTTACCAAATAACTATTTTTTGATTCATTTCGGACGGCAGGGTGGGGCGGTAATAAGGCAAAGGCCGTTTTTAAGCACGGGATATTGACGGTAAATATTCCGAAATTACCGGAAGCGAGAAGGCCGAAAACGAGCATTCCGATCAAAACGGAATAATTCCTTGCGCCGGGAGGATAGGGGAATGAAAAGGATAAACAATTGTTCTTTTCATTCCCTCGTTTTTTTGATAAAACGCTGTAAAAAAAAACAACGCGGAACAATTGATTTAACATGGCCAGAAAAACGGCAAAACAAATTGCACAGGCTTACCTGCTGGCGCGCGAGCAATATGCGCGCCTGGGAGTCAATACTGATCATTGCCTTGCCCAACTGGAAAAAATACGCATTTCACTCCATTGCTGGCAGGGAGATGACGTCGGCGGATTTTCCGCCACGGGCGGATCTAATCTGGGCGGCGTCATGCCGACCGGCCACTATCCCGGCAAAGCGCGCACCCCTGATGAATTGCGGGCCGACCTGGAAAAGGCAATGACGCTGATTCCGGGCCGTCACCGCGTGAATCTCCATGCGATCTACGCCGAAACGAACGGCCGGCGCGTGGACCGCAACGAACTTGAACCAAAACATTTTGAACGCTGGATGGATTGGGCCAAAGGCCGCAAACTGGGATTGGACTTTAATGGCACATTTTTCGCGCATCCCAACGCCGAGTCCGGTTGGACATTGTCCCATCCGGATCGCGGTATTCGCCGGTTTTGGATCGAACACGCCATGGCGAGCCGGCGGATCGGGGCGGCCATGGGCCGCCGGATGGGCACGCCCTGCGTGACCAATCTGTGGATTCCGGATGGCTCAAAGGATAGGCCGGTGGATCGGAAAGCGCCGCGCGAGCGCCTGCGTCAGTCGCTGGACACGATTTTTTCCGAGGCCATCCGGCCGGCGGATGCGGTGGATGCGCTGGAGGGCAAACTGTTTGGGTTGGGCTCGGAAAGCTACGTGGTTGGCTCCCATGATTTTTATCTGGCCTATGCGGTGGCCAACCGGAAGCTTTTGTGCCTGGATACCGGGCATTTTCATCCGACCGAATCGGTGGCGGACAAACTTTCGGCCGTGCTGGGGCAGTTGGACGCCGTCTTGCTGCACGTAAGCCGCGGAGTGCGCTGGGACAGCGACCATGTCGCGATCATGAGCGACGACCTGCGGGCGCTGGCCGAGGAAGTGGTGCGGGGACAATATTTGAAGCGCGTGCATATCGGCCTGGATTATTTTGATGCAAGCATCAATCGCGTTGCGGCCTGGGTCATCGGCGCGCGTTGTGTCTTAAAAGCCTTTTTGTCCGCCCTCCTTGAACCGATAGATTTGTTGCGGGAAATGGAACGGGGCGGCAACTATACGTTTCGCCTGGGATTGCTGGAGGAATTAAAGACAATGCCGGCGGGCGGCGTATGGGATTGGCATTGTCTGCAACGGGACGTCCCCGGCCGGGAGGAATGGATGGACGAAATTAAAAAATATGAGCGTGATGTTTTAATGCGGAGAGAAACGCCTTGATGACGGGAAAAGGAAAGACAATCTTGAATGAGAAGAGGGTTATTCGTTCTTTTGCGGTTGATCTCGGCGCCTCCGGCGGCAAATGTTTTGCGGCCGTGCTTGAAAACGGCTCCTTCTCAATGAAAGAACTCCACCGGTTTGCGTATGAGCCGGTTTCCTTTTTTATTCCCGACAAATCAGGAGCTCCGCGGGAACGCGCGTATTGGGATGACACTTTTATTTATGCCAATATTCTTGAAGGACTGCGTGTCTATCGCCGGGAATTTGCCGGCGCGCTGGATTCAATCGGCATTGACACCTGGGGGGCCGACGGCGTTTTTACGACTGCGGACGGCGATCTGCTCGGCAAAATGTACGCTTACCGCGATCACCGGCTTGATTCAATGGTTGCCCAGGTTCAGGAACGTATTTCCGCCAGCCGGATTTACGCGATCACCGGAATTCATTTTCAGCCTTTCAATGTCAGCAACCAGATCGCCTGGTTTGTAAAAAATCGCCGCCATTTGTTGACGCCGGACTGCAGATTTATCCCGGCCCCCTCGCTTTTTTATTACTTTCTTTGCGGTGACACCAGGGTTGATTCAACGTGGGCCAGCGTAACCCAGCTGATGGACGCTGAAACAAAAACTTGGAGCAGGGAAGTGCTGGGCAAGCTGGATATTCCCCCGGAAATAATGCCGGAGATCGTCAGCCCTGGCATGGTTGTCGGCCGCTTGCACGATTCAATCGCCAATTCGGTAGGGCTTAATTCCGCGCAACTCATCGCGGTCGGGTCGCATGATACCGCCAGCGCGTTTGCCGCCGCCCCGCTGGAGGAAGTCCGGGAGGCCTTGATCATAAGTTCCGGGACCTGGTCGCTGGTCGGCAAACTTGTGCCAAAGCCAATCACAAGTCCGGCGGCCCTGGCGGCGAATTTGAGCAATGAAGGCGGCATTGGGAACACCCGCCTGCTGAAGAATTGCATGGGCGGCTGGCTGGCGCACGAATTACGGCGCGGCTGGCGCGAAACTGATGGCCGTGAAATGGATTGGCCGGATATGTATCGTCAGGCTGAACAGTCCGCGCCTTTCGCCGCCTTCATTGATCCCGACGATCAGTCTTTTTATAACCCGCCCAACATGGAAAAAGCCATCGCCGATTATTGCCGGCGGACAAATCAGCCAATGCCGGCAACACGCGGCGCCGTGCTCCGTCTGGTCTACGAAAGCCTGGCGCTTAAATACCGCCGGATCAGCGCTGATATTTCAAGAATTGCCGGTCAGCCGACCAGAATTGTGCATATTGTCGGCGGCGGCAGCCGCAATGATCTTCTCAATCAATTCACGGCCGATGCCCTTGGCGTGCCGGCCTGCGCCGGTCCGGTTGAGGCGGCGGCCGTGGGCAATTTGATGGTCCAGGCGCTGGGGCTGGGGGTTATAAAATCGCTTCATGATGCCCTGCCGATGATCAAGGCCTCATTCCCTATCAAAGTTTATCAACCCCGGAATGCCGGCGCATGGGACTCCGCCTTTCAACAATTTCAGCGTTTTATTCACTGATAATATGAACAAATCATTTGTAAAAAAGGTGACAAAATGGATTTAAATCAAGCCACTCAAAAAGTGCAGGAAGCAATGCAGTCGGCCCAGTCCCTGGCCGTGCGGCATGGACACCAGGAACTGGACGGCGAACATCTTCTGGCCGCGTTGCTGGAACAACCCGATGGGTTGGCGCCGCGTATCTTTGAGATAATGGGCGTCCCCGTGCCGGAACTGAAAGCGCGGATTGAGCGGGAACTTGAAAAAAAACCGCACGTCAGCGGCGGGGCCGTGGAAGCCGGCAAAATTTACGTTACCCAGCGCTTAAACCGTCTTTTTGTCAAGGCGGCCGATGAAGCCAAGCGGATGAAGGACGAGTATCTTTCCGTTGAACACCTCTTGATGGCTCTTGCGGATGAGGGCAAGGCAACGTCGTCCGGAAGAATATTTAATGAATTCGGGATAACGCATCAAAAATTACTGAATGCCTTGTCTTCCGTGCGCGGCAATCAGCGGGTTACCAGCGCGAATCCGGAGGCATCCTACGAGGCTTTGCAAAAATACGGTCTTGACCTGGTTGACATGGCGCGCAAGGGCAAGCTGGATCCGGTCATCGGCCGGGACCAGGAGATACGCAGTGTCATCCGGATTTTGTCGCGCAAAACCAAAAATAATCCGGTTCTGATCGGCGAGCCCGGGGTGGGCAAGACCGCCATTGTTGAGGGATTGGCGCACCGTATCCTTCGCGGCGACGTGCCGGAGGGATTGAAAGACCGCACTATTTTTGCGCTGGATATGACTTCATTGCTGGCCGGCGCAAAATACCGCGGCGAGTTCGAGGAACGCCTGAAGGCCGTCCTGAACGAAATCAAATCCGCCGAGGGTAAAATAATCCTTTTCATTGACGAATTGCACACGATCGTCGGCGCCGGAAAGACGGAAGGTTCGTCCGATGCCGGCAATATTTTAAAGCCGATGCTGGCGCGCGGAGAATTGCACTGCATCGGCGCCACCACGCTTGATGAATACCGCGAACACGTTGAAAAGGACGCCGCCCTGGAGCGCCGGTTTCAGCCGATTGTCGTGGATGCGCCTTCCGTGGAAGACACCATTTCCATTTTGCGCGGATTGAAGGAACGCTTTGAGATCCATCACGGCGTCCGGATCCAGGATGCGGCCATCGTGGCCGCGGCCATGCTTTCCAACAGATATATCAGCGACCGTTTCCTGCCGGACAAGGCCATTGACCTGGTTGACGAAGCCTGCGCTTCCATCAGGACGGAAATTGATTCCATGCCGGCCGAGCTTGACGAAATCACGCGGAAACAGATGCGGCTGGAAATCGAGGAAACGGCGCTCAAAAAAGAAAAAGATGACGCCAGCCATGCGCGGCTTGCCGCTTTGCGCAAGGAGCTTGCGGAATTGAAAAGCGAGTCGGGGGAAATGCGCGCCAAGTGGGAGAGTGAAAAGAAATCCCTGGCCCGCAAACAGGTCTTGCGCGAAAAGATTGAAAAAGCGCGGCGCGAATGCGAGGAAGCCGAACGCTCCTACAATCTCGACAAGGTGGCCGAGATCCGGCATGGAATCCTGCCGGCTTTGGAGAAGGAGCTTAAAAAGGCCGATGACTCTGAAAGCGCCGGGAAAACGCCGTTATTGCGCGAAGAAGTTACCGAGGAGGAAATCGCCGAAGTGGTTTCGCGCTGGACAAAAATTCCATTGACCCGGCTCCTTGAAAGCGAGCGTGAAAAACTTTTGCGGCTGGATGAGGTACTGCACGAGCGCGTTATCGGACAGGATGAGGCCGTGCAGGCCGTGGCCGACGCGGTCTTAAGGGCGCGCGCCGGCATACAGAATCCGCAGCGCCCGATCGGTTCGTTTATTTTCCTTGGCCCCACCGGGGTGGGCAAAACGGAATTAGGCAAGGCGCTGGCGGCCGCTTTGTTTGATACCGAGGAAAACATGGTGCGGATTGACATGAGCGAGTACATGGAGAAACACGCGGTTTCCCGCCTGGTCGGATCGCCGCCCGGGTATATCGGCTACGAGGAAGGGGGGCAACTCACGGAAGCCGTGCGCCGGAAGCCCTATGCGGTGATCCTGTTTGATGAAATTGAAAAGGCCCATCCCGATGTGTTCAATATTCTTCTTCAGCTGATAGACGAGGGACGCTTGACGGATTCCCATGGCCGCACGGTCAATTTCAAGAACACCGTGGTCATCATGACCAGCAATATCGGTTCGCCTCTTTTGCTGGAAGGCATTGACCGGAATGGACATATTGAGGACTCTGTTCGTGACAAGGTCATGCAGGCCCTGCGCGCGCATTTCCGGCCTGAATTCCTGAACCGGGTTGACGAAACTGTTCTCTTCAAGCCGCTGAGCCGGGAAGAACTTGGAAAAATCGCGGAACTTCAATTGGATGATTTGCGGAAAAGGCTCCAGGAAAACAGAATAACGCTTGAAGTTTCCAGTGCGGTTAAAAATTATATTGTGACCAACGGCTATGACCCGGTCTACGGCGCGCGTCCCATGAAACGGCTTATTCAGCAGAAGATTGAAACCCCGGTTGCGCGCGCGCTCCTGGCCGGCCAGCGGCGGGAAGGCGCGGTTATCGGCGTTGATCTGGATGCCGGGAATATAACGGCGAGGATAAGCACCCCATCAACGTCCCAGAAGAAGGGCGCCCGGCAATAATTTCAGCATGGCGCCGGTCTGTTTTGCGTTTGCCGCAGCGCCTCATAAAGAACAATCGCCGCCGACGTGGCCAGGTTAAGCGAGCGGACATGAGCGGTTCGGATTGGAATGCCGAGGACCTTTTCGGGATATGCGGCGAGCAAATCATCCGGCAATCCCCGGCTTTCATTTCCGAAGATGAAGTAATCGCCCGGCCGGTATGAGACGGATGTGTATGCGGTGGCGCCGCTGGTGCTGAACAGATAAAACCGGTTATTTGAAATTTCCCGCATGAAATTCTCCAGTGCGGCATGTTGATGCAAATCAACGGAGGCCCAGTAATCCAGTCCGGCCCTTCTCAGCGCCGGATTGTTCAATCGGAACCCGGTTTGACCGACAAGATGGAGCGATGTTCCCGTGGCCGCGCATAACCGCGCAATATTGCCGGTATTGGGCGGAATTTCAGGTTCAATCAAGGCAATGCTGAAAGAAGGCTCCGGCCAAACAAAGGGCAGATCATAACGGCGACGATGAGTGTTTTCCATAAACGTGACGGATTATGGAGAAGACCGGCTGGAAGAAAAGAAAATTATCCTTCTTAGAGTTTCATGCTGGCATTTTTTTTGATTGCTAAACAAACGCTATTTCACTAAATTGTCACGAATTGCGAAACAGAAAATGATGAACGTTCAGGATATTAATCTGTCGCCGGCGGAGCTCCGTGCCATTCTGGAGCATCAGCGCGCCATGTCCGCCGCTCAGGGCGTTGAAGTCTCCCTTGAGGACGCGATCAAAGACTTTATGGAGCATTGCCGCGCAACCTGGTTGCGCGAGAAGCAACACCGCGACATCGTTGAGCAGATTCATGAAATTGAAAAACACAAATATTTACGCTCAATAGAGGAAAAGCGCGATATCGGCAAAAAGACTGCCGCAGAGGAATGGTGCGCCAAATATGCGCGTCTCTGGCGGGCCGAGCAGGAGTCGCTGGAGCGCAACGGCTTTTTGCAGGCGAAGGTCATTCTGCAAAGCGAAAGAGGACTGCATGTTCAACCGGCGGCGACGCTTGCCAGGATGGCGCGGAAATACGATTGTGACGTGTATTTGCACCATGCCAAATTGGAGGTAGGCAATTTCGTCCTGCAGGGAAAAAAATATTTGAACGTCCAATCGGTGCTGGGATTGATATCAATAAGCGCCGTCAACGGGGATGTGTTGGAGATTATCAGCTCAGGCCCGCAGGCAAAAGTTGCCCTGGATGAAATTGCGAAATATATCAATGAAACATTTAAAACGCAGGATATCGAAGGAGTGGCCGGTATTGAACCCATGGTTCCAGCCGGGGAAGGGAATCGCACTGTATGAATGACATTAAACAAAATAATGCCGGTGCTGAACGGCAGGAGCATGTTTCGCCGCATCATGGCTTGTTGCTTTTTTTAAAGCGACAAAGCATGTCTCTCTACCTTGTCGCGGGCGGATTGCTGATTGTTGCGCTTGTCTTTGCTTTTTACACAATCAAGACAAATCGCGATAATGAGCAGGCCTCCCGGATCCTTGGCGTTGCGCAAACACCGCAGCAATTTGAAGAATTAGTCCGGCAGTATCCGAAGTCGCCTGCCGGCCCGGTGGCATTGCTGGCGCTGGCTTCATCGCATTTCTCGTCCGGCGCCTACGATGCCGCCTTGGAAAGTTATCAGGAATTCATGGGAAAATACCCAAAGCATTCCATGGTGAGCGTGGCGGAATTGGGCAAGGGAATGTGTTCCGAAGCCAAGGGGGAAATGGACAAGGCTTTGACGGAATTCAATGCCTTCCTTCAAACATATCCCGATCATTTTTTGACGCCGCAGGCATTGTTCGGGAAGGCGCGCTGTCTGCAGGCAACGGGGAAATTGGCCGAAGCCAGAGTCATTTATGAAGATTTTATCGCGGCCCATCCTGAAAACAAGTGGCGGGTTAATGCCGAAGCGGCGTTGCAATCGCTTGACCGTCAATTGCGTCGCAATCCCCCCGGCAAGCAAGGGAATTAAGCAGTGTGATTATCCAAGGAGGCGGAAATGTTTTGTCATTCCCGCGGAAGCCGGGATCCGGAATTGATAGAATTTTTTTTTGATCTGGATTCCCGTTTCCCGTCTTCGCGTAGCCCGCTACGGCGGGCGGAGGAAGGTCACGGGAATGGCTGGAAACATTCGGTGATAAGAAATGCGGAGATTGTCACACAAGCGGCGGGTATCAGTCGGATTTATCAGCCTGGGATGCGCTAAAAATCGGGTGGACTCCGAGGTTATTGCGTCCAATTTGCTGCGCGGCGGTTTTAAGCTTTCAAGCGCGCCGGAAAAGGCGGATATAATCATCATAAATACCTGCGCTTTTATTGCTGACGCCAAAAAAGAGGCCATTGAAGCCATTCTCAACGTCTGTAATTTGAAAAAGAATGGCGGCCCAAATCTGATTATCGTTGCCGGATGTTTGCCGCAACGCTATCAGACTGAGCTTCAAGACTTGTTACCCGAGGTGGACGCCTTTATCGGGGTTGATCAGATAAACCAGGTGGCGCCAGTTATTCGGCGTTTATTGCAAGGGGAGCGCGGCATATATGAAATATCGCCTCAGCCGCAGGCGGTGATTCATCCGCCGGCTGGCAGAGTTCTGTTCACCGAAGCTCCCTATGCGTACATCAAAATTGCCGATGGATGCGATCACCGTTGTGCTTTTTGCGCAATCCCGCAAATTCGAGGAAGATATCGTTCGCGTTCCGTCACAAGCATTGTCAAGGAAGCGGAAGAGCTGTTAAATCGCGGCGTCCGGGAACTAAATCTGATAGCTCAGGACGTGACGTATTACGGGCATGATCTCGACGGGAAAACCAGTCTGGCCGTGTTGTTAAGGCGTCTCGGCCGAATCGGGGGCGGGTTCTGGATTCGTCTTTTATACGGGCATCCCGACCATATCACAAATGATCTCCTTGCCGCGATGGGCGAAACTCAACAGGTATGCCGTTACCTGGATCTACCCATTCAGCATTGCGACAGGAAAATATTGCGGATGATGGGGCGCAAGGGGGATGAAAATAGTCTGCGGAAGCTGTTCGGAAAAATTAGAAAAATTCTGCCGGAGGTTGCCTTGCGGACAACTTGTCTGGTCGGATTCCCGGGCGAGACGGATTCCGACTTTCAGCGTCTGTTTCGTTTTGTCAGGGAAACCGGGTTTGACCAGCTTGGCGTGTTCGTTTATTCGGAAGAGGAAGGCACGAAAGCGGCCGGATTCCCAAACAAGGTTGCTCATCAAACGGCCGCGCAAAGGAAGGATATCTTGATGCGCGCCCAGCGGGAAATTGTCGGCCGGAAATTGGCCAAGGCCATCGGCAAAACAGAGGAAGTGTTTGTCGAAAAGAAAAAAGGCAACGCGAAATATGTCTGGATGGCGCGTTCGCGCCATCAGGCGCCAGAGATTGACAACGCGGTTTATTTGAGAGATTATGCGTTGCGCTGTGAACCGGGCATGCTGGTCAAAGCCAGGTATATTAAAGCAAGCGGATATGATCTCGTTGCTGAACCGGTCTGAAGAGGAAATGAAAACAACAAATCAAATTACCCTGGTGCGTCTTGGCATGGCGTTCATTTTGCCTTTTTTCCTGTTGTCGCCGCTGCCCTACGGGAAGACAGCTGGGCTCATCCTTTTTATTGGAGCGGCTTTGACGGATTATCTGGATGGAGTCATCGCGCGCCGCCAGGGGACGATCACTGTTTTCGGCAAACTTATGGATCCGTTGGCGGACAAAGTCCTGATCTGTTCGGCTTTTATCTGTTTTGCCGCCCAAAATCAAATCGTTCCGGCCTGGATCGTTGTCATCATAATGGCCCGCGAGTTTATGGTTACCGGCATCCGGCTGTTGGCGGCCAATCAGGGGCTGGCGATTGAGGCCGGCCGGTGGGGCAAACACAAGACAGTGTGGCAGATTATTGTAATTATCGTCATTATTACGGGTGAGGCTGTCCGCGACGATTTTTTGCCTATGATCATCGCCGGTCAAAATCTTAATTTTGACTTAATCGCTTTCAATCTGTATTTTAGCCGCCTGACGTTTTGGATCTCCGTCCTGGTTGCCGTTTTAACGGTCATTTCAGGGACGGTCTATTTTTGGGAGCATAGAAAGCTGGTGATGAAGGATGTATAATCAGGAATGGGAAATAAAACCGCGGGCTTTTTGCTGTAAAACGTGCCAACAACCGTTTTCTGACGGCCAGATTTATGTTTCCAGCCTGCGGCTGAACGGAGCGGAATACGAGCGGAGCGATTGTTGTGAAAAATGCTGGAAGCAGAATGCCGTCAGCGATGCTTTCAGCGTCTGGAAAGGCTCCTTTCAAGCTGTCGTCCCGCCGCCGGAGGTTTTGAAAAAAGAAACCGCGGAATCGCTTCTGCGAAAGCTGATTGAGAAAAACGAACCCCAATATCGCAACGCTATTTTTATTCTTGCCGTCATGCTGGAGCGCCGGCGCATTCTTGCCGAGAAGCCTGCCCGCAATGCTACGCACCCGCCCGCAACGCTGGCGCGTAGCGACTGCGGGCTGGGTAGCGTTGCAGGCGGGGAAGTGCAAAAAAAAGATGATCAGGCAATGGTCCGCGTTTATGAACACCGCAAGACCGGTGAAATATTTATTGTCAGCGATCCGATGTTGAGTCTTGACCAGCTCGGCCATGTGCAGGAGGAGGTCGCGGCCTTGCTTTCCGGTTCGGAAGCATTGCCGGCTCCTGAAAATAAACCCGGAAACACTTAGTTTCCACTACGCCTTTGAGCGTAGTTGTCATTCCCGCGCAAGCGGGAATCCAGTATTAATTTTATTGGATTCCCGATCAGGTCGGGAATGACAGAGAAAAAACGTTTCTTTGGCCAACGCTTGGGTAGGCCGTGAACCTGATAACATGAATACGCAAAATGTTTGACTGGATAATCAGCGGCGGAAAAGTCATTGATGGAACAGGCGCGGAGCCGGTTGCCGCAGATATCGGCGGCAATGCCGGCCGCATTACGGCCATCGGCGGCCTGGGAAAGGTCCCTTCCCGCAAAATTATTGCGGCCGATGGTTGTTACGTGTGTCCTGGTTTTATTGACGCGCATTCCCATTCCGACACCTTCCTTATGATCGCGCCCTCGGCGCCCAGCAAAATTTACCAGGGGGTCACCACCGAGATTGTCGGCAATTGCGGCGCTTCCGCCGCCCCGATAACCAGCAAGTCGGAACTGCCTTTTGACTGGCAGTTGTTGTCATACCCCGGAAAATGGCAAAGCATGCGTGAATATTTGCAGCTGCTTGAACAATGCCGTCCGGCGCTGAATGTGATTCCTTTGGTCGGGCACAATAGACTGCGAATTGGCGTGATGGGTTATGAGGACCGCCTCGCCTCTGTTGATGAACTGCGCAAAATGGAGCGTCTCCTTGAGGAAAGCCTGGATGCGGGCGCGTGGGGATTAAGCACCGGCCTTATTTATCGTCCCGGGAAATACGCTTCCGAAGCTGAAATCACAGGGCTGGCCGCAATCGTTGCGCGCCGCAATGGTATTTACACCACGCACATGCGCAGTGAAAATAACCAGGTCCGCGAGGCGATCGCCGAGACGATTGCGGTGGGCCGCAGAACCGGGGTTAAAATCCAGATTTCACATTTAAAGACGGCCGGGGCCAAAAACTGGCGGTTTATTGATGAAGCGCTTTCCATGATAAATAAAGCCCGGTCCGAAGGGTTGATGGTGGCCGCGGACCGTTATCCTTATATTTTTTCCTGCACCGATCTTGACATCCTGCTGCCGGACTGGCTGGCCGCGAATGACCGGGCCGCCATTCTTAAAGGACTTTGCGAAAAAAAGACGCGCGAAAAATTGCGGGACGAACTTGCGGCTGAACGTTCCGCGGCATACTGGGAAGGAATCATCGTCGCCACTTCAACCAATGCCAAATGGCGCGGACGCTCTGTTCTTGCCATCGCAAATGATCTGGCGATTGAACCGGCGGAAGCGGTGATAAAGGTCCTTGAAACCGACGAACTGCAGACCCAGGCGTTTTATGCCGGAATGAGCGAGGATAATATGTGGAAAATATTTTCCCAGCCCTTTGTCATGATCGGTTCGGATTCTTCCCTGCGCGCGCCGGATGGCCTCTTTCCGAATGATCATCCTCATCCGCGGGCCTACGGCAGTTTTACAAAATTCCTGCGCGCCGCGCTGGACGGCAAAACCGTGCCGTTAGGCGAAGCCATCCGCAAAATGACCGCGCTGGCCGCCGACCACTTCAAGATCAAACAGCGGGGAAGACTCGCGGCCGGCAACTGGGCTGATATAATTATTTTTGATCCGGCCGCGGTCAAGGATCTGGCAACGTATGAAAAACCGCATCAGCTTTCGGCCGGCATCCGGACCGTCATGGTTAACGGCCAAATGGTGATTGCCGACCATCGTTTCACCGGCAACCAGCCGGGTAAAATTCTGCCGCCGGAATAAAATTCCGTTGTTTATAATTGACTGTTGCGAATCTCCCTGATAATTTGGCGCCTGTTTTGCTTTTTTTTGTAAAAAAACAAAAGAGAAAGGGAATATAATGCTGAATAAAAATTTTGCTGCGGTCGTGAAGTTGATGCTGGTCGGGGCCGTTCTGGCGGCGGTCAATTCAATGGCGTATGGGGGCGAAGCGGACATCAAAATCCCCGATCTCTCCCAGGTCAGGTTTGATGGGGTGGGCGGCGTGAGCGGCGCGGCCCTTATGTATCTGGGCATCATCATCTGCGCCATCGGCGCGGTGTTCGGCCTGGTGCAATACATGCAAACCAGGTCCCTCCCGGTGCATGAAAGCATGGCAAAAGTTTCCCATTCCATCTGGGAAACGTGCAAAACTTACCTTTTCCAACAGGGTAAATTTCTCGCCATTCTCTGGGTATTGATCGCGGCCTGTATGGTTTATTACTTTATTGGACTTCAGCACGAAAGTCTCAACAAGGTTGTCATCATCCTGCTCTGCTCCATTCTGGGTATTCTCGGCTCATACGGCGTGGCCTGGTTCGGCATCCGCATTAACACGGTTTCCAATTCACGCGCCGCTTTTTCCGCCTTGAAAGGCAATCCGTTTGCCACCCTGGCCATCCCGCTCCGTTCCGGCATGAGCGTTGGCCTGCTCCTGGTTGCGGTGGAACTCTTTTTTATGATTTGCATTCTGATGTTTTTACCGAAGGATCTTATCGGCCCTTGCTTCATCGGATTTGCCATCGGAGAATCACTGGGCGCCAGCGTCCTACGTATCTGCGGCGGAATCTTCACGAAAATTGCCGATATCGGTTCCGACCTGATGAAGATTGTTTTCAAGCTTCCCGAAGATGATCCCAAGAATCCGGGCGTGATTGCCGACTGCACCGGTGACAATGCGGGCGACTCGGTCGGACCTACCGCGGACGGCTTTGAAACTTACGGCGTAACCGGCGTGGCCTTGATTGCCTTCCTGGCCCTTGCGCTGGCAACCAGTCCGGTCATCTGCGCCACGCTCATTATCTGGCTGTTTGTCATGCGCGCGCTGATGATTGTAACCTCGCTGGTTTCGTACTTCACGAACGAAGTCATCAGCAAGGCCATGTTCAGCGGCAAAAAAGATTTTGACTTTGAAGCGCCGCTGACCCATCTGGTCTGGATCACCTCGGCCGTATCCATCGTCATTACTTTCATCGCCAGTAGATTCCTGCTCGCAAAGCAAACCGGATTTAACGGCGACTTGTGGTGGGTGCTTTCCATTATCATCAGCTGCGGCACCGTTGCCGGCGCTTTGATCCCGGAGTTCACCAAGATATTCGTGAGCACCAGTTCCCGGCACGTCCGGGAAGTTACCAATTGTTCCCGGCATGGAGGCGCATCGCTGAATATTCTCTCCGGCTTTGTGGCCGGAAATTTTTCGGCATTCTGGATGGGACTGGTGATCATGCTGTTGATGTCCATATCTTATTATTTCTCGCAGAATCCGGCGTTGCTTTCCATCATGCCGGAGAAGTTCGTTTTTGCCGCGCCGATTTTTGCGTTCGGCCTGGTTGCGTTCGGTTTCCTGGGGATGGGGCCGGTAACCATCGCCGTGGACAGCTACGGGCCGGTCACGGACAATGCCCAGTCGGTCTATGAGTTGAGCCAGATTGAAGGCCGGAAGGGCATCACGGAAGACATTGAAAAGAATTTCGGCTTCAAACCCGACTTTGAAAACGCAAAGTACCTGCTTGAAAAGGCCGATGGCGCGGGCAACACCTTCAAGGCCACGGCCAAGCCGGTGCTGATCGGCACTGCGGTCGTCGGCGCCACAACCATGGTGTTCGGCATAATCATTCTGCTTGAAAACATTTTCGGCGGCGTCGTTTCCAAACTCAGCATTGTCCAGCCGCAGATCATTCTCGGTCTTATCATGGGCGGCGCGGTGATTTACTGGTTCACCGGCGCCTCCTGCCAGGCGGTCGTAACCGGCGCATATCGCGCGGTGGTCTACATCAAGGAGCACATGAAACTTGACGCCTCCACCGCGTCGGAGCATGACAGCAAGGAAGTCGTCCGGATCTGTACTGTTTACGCCCAGAAGGGCATGTGGAACATCTTTATCGTGGTGTTCTGTTTTGCCCTGGCGTTGCCTTTCTTTAATCCGTATTTCTTTATCGGCTATCTGATTGCGATCGCCTTCTTCGGGCTCTTCCAGGCGATTTTCATGGCCAATGCCGGGGGGGCCTGGGATAACGCCAAAAAAATCGTGGAAGTTGATCTCCACCAGAAAGGCACTGATCTTCACGCCGCGACCGTTGTCGGTGATACCGTCGGGGATCCCTTCAAGGACACTTCTTCGGTTGCCATGAATCCGGTCATCAAATTCACGACGCTCTTTGGACTGCTGGCGGTGGAAATAGCGGTTACCATGCATTCTCCGGCGCTGAAGACGGCGATCGGCTGTCTCTTCGCCGGCGTGGCCTTGATTTTCGTCTATCGCTCATTCTATTGCATGCGTATTCCGGAAGAGAAATAGTTCAGAGATCAGAGCCTCCGAGGTCAGAAGTCAGAGGCCGGAAGCAGGGCGGGAAGTCATAATTTTAAATTCAAAATAGTTCATGATCTGTTGCCTTTGATTTTCCGTCTGACCACTGACATCTGGAGTTCTGATGAAAATTACCTTTCTTGGCACCGGCACTTCAATCGGCGTTCCGGCCATCGGCTGTGACTGCGCGGTGTGTGTTTCCACGGATCCGTTCAATAAACGGCGGCGCGCCAGCCTGTATGTTGAAGCGGCCGGACTTCAGATCATTATTGACACTCCGCCCGACTTTCGCGAACAGATGTTGGCCTTCAAGGTAAAACGCCTTGACGCCGTGCTTTATACGCATGCGCATGTTGACCACATTCTTGGATTCGACGATATCCGCCGGTTCAATCAGGTTCAAAAAGAAATAATTCCGGTCTATGGTTCGGCCGCCACCCTGGAGAATATCTCGCGCATATTCCCTTACATCCATCAACCGGAAAAATCCGGCCTTTCATATCCGCGCGTATGTCTCAATGCGGTTGAGGCCCCTTTCAAGATCGGCGGCCTTGCCGTTATCCCTGTCCCCGTCCGGCATGCCGGGATTCCAACCTATGGCTATCGTATCGAGGCGGAGGCACAGGTGATAGCTTATATCCCCGATTGTCAGGAGCTTGATGAAAATGCGATTGCCCGTTTGCAGAACCTGGATCTCATTATCCTTGACACTCTCCGCCGCCGTCCGCACCCGACTCATTTTAATCTTTCCAAAAGCGTTGCTGTTTTGCAAAAACTGCGGACGCCGCAGTCTTATTTGACGCATATCTGCCATGAGCTTGATCATCGCCAGACCAATGCGGAACTCCCGCCGGGGATCAGACTGGCCCATGACGGTCTCGTCGTCAACCTGTGATTTATATTGCGTTTCATCATTCAAGTATTGACCTCCGGGTGGTTTGCAGATAGTATTTCATGAAATGCGTGTAACGATTTATACCATCCTTATTGCTGGCATGCTTTTGCCCGGTTTGGTCGGGCAGGGGAAGGATGAAGATACCGGCCTGGAGCCGAAAAGAATCAAGCATGAACAGAGTTGGTGGACCGGGCGCCCCAACCGGAGCTCGCCGGAATTGCAATTGGAGTACGCCGACAACCTGAAGAAATCCGGTTCGATTCGTCAGGCAACAAGCGAATATCGCGCCTTGGTATATTCCTGGCCCGAGTCGCCGCAGGCGCCGGTTGCCCAGTTGAACTACGCACAACTGCTCGAGCGGCGCGGTAAACTGACCAAAGCATTTGACGAATATCAGTTTCTAATTGAAACCTATCCGGGTTCTTTCCCTTTTCAGGATGTTCTTGAGCGCCAATATGATATCGCCAATAAAATAGCAACCGGCCGGCGGTATTTCCTGTTTTTCAGATATCAGTCCCCCGAAGAAGCGATTCCCCTGTTTGAAAAAATGATCCAAAATGGCCTGCAGTGGAAGCGGTCGTCGGAACTGCAATTCCGCATAGCGCGGATTTATGAAAAGACCGAGCAATATGATCTGGCCATTGATGCCTATGCCCTGTATCATCAGCATTATCCGATGGGACCGGTCGCGGAACAATCCTTTTTCGGCCAGGCAAAGTGTTGCTATCTCTATTCAAAAAAATACCGGAATGCGGCCGATTTGCGCGAAAATGCCATTGTTACGTTCAGGGGATTCCTGGATTGGTATCCCCAGAGCGATATGGCGCCTCAGGCGCGCCGCTATCTGAAGGAGCTGGAGATGGATTCCGCGTCTTTGCTCTATCAACAGGCCCAAGTCTATTTAAATGCCTTGTCTTATGCCGATGACAGGGAAGAGAAAAAGAAATGTCTCGCCGGCGCCAGAATAGGTTTCCAGCGCCTGATATATGAGTTTCCCGCCTCCCGCTGGGCCGACACGGCCAGAGTTCAAATCAGACAAATAGATGAACGATTGGAAAAAATGCAATGAAGAATCCATTAAAATTAGCCTCACTCTTTGTTTTGCTGTTCGTGTTTTTTATTGCTGGATGCTCAAAATTCGGCTACCGCCTCGGAAGCACGCTTCCGCCGGATATAAAAACCGTCTATGTGCCTCTTTTTGCCAATCATTCAAGGGAGCCTTTGATTGAGAATAACGCCACTGCGGCAACGATTGCCGAACTGCAGAAAGACGGCTCGTTAAAAGTGGTCAACCTTGAAAATGCCGATGTTATCCTGGAGTGCACTCTGGATTCAGTCTCGCTCAATCCGTTGCGCTACAATCGTTCCGATGTAACGAAACCGAATGAATACCGCATGACTCTGGCGGCATCATTTACGCTCAAGCGCGTCCGTACCCAGGAAATATTGTGCGAGGCCAGCGTGATCGGCGAGGCCACCTTCCCGTTTGTCGGCAACCTTGTTGCCGCAAAACAATCGGCTCTGCCGCAGGCGACCGAAGACCTTGCCAAACGGATAGTGGAAAGAGCCGTGGAGGCATGGTAGCCGTTCAGGCCATGAGCGCGATTTTTGCCGCCGCCCGGCGTTTGCGCCGCACGGCTTTTTGCTTTTTTATCACGCCTTTTTTTGCCGCCTTGTCCAGGATGGAACAGTATTGTCTGAACGCTGATCCGGTTTTTTCCTTGTCCTTGGCGGCGAGCTGTTCCAAAAAATTCCGCCGCGCCGTGCTGATGGCTGAACGGACTGCTTTATTTCTGCGATGCGCTTTTGCCGAGGTGCGCATCCGTTTTTCTGCGCTTTTGATATTGGGCATGCCCTGGTCTCCTTGCTTCTTTTTTCATTGGCGGAGAGTGTTTTGGCCATCAAATCAGACTTGGCCGTCTCTTTTTGCTCCGCCAAACCAATAAAGCTGAAGATTGCGCAAAATATGACTTTGAGTCAAGTATTCTTTGCGAATTTGTAATATGAAAATTGTCAGACTGTTGATCGGTTTATTGCTTTTGCCGTGCTGTGCCGCCGTTGCCCACGCTGTTTATTTCATGCTGGCAACGATGGGCACGGAGATGGCGTCATTCTGTCTGGCGCTCGGGCTTGGACTTTTTTTATGGATATTGATGTTTGTTTTTCTGCCGGCTCCTGTCAAAATGTATGTTTTGGCGCATGAGCTTACCCACGTTTTATGGGGGTCTTTGATGGGAGCGACCGTACTGGGCATGCGGGTTTCCGGGAAAGGCGGCAGTGTTAAACTCTCGGAAAGCAATTTTGTCGTGGTTCTGGCGCCATATTTTTTCCCGCTCTACACGATTCTGATTGTCGGCGTCTGGTTTTTGGCTTCCGTTTTTGTGGATTTGCAAAAATATTTTCCGTTGTTTATCGGCGCCGTGGGATTCACCCTTGGATTTCATGTCTGTTTTACGATCTCGGCCATGGGACAGCGCCAGCCCGATATTGAACAATATGGCCGGTTCTTTTCATGTGCTTTGATCTGTTTTATGAATTTGCTGGTCGTGGGATGGCTCCTTGTCCTGGTTCTGCCGTTTTCCATCAATCAGTTTGCGGTCCGGCTGGCCGCGGATTTTATTTATGTCTGGCGGTTTATCTGGATTTTAATTTTGAGGTTATATGGTGTCGCGGCGCGACACACGGAGCGCTTTTCTGTCTTCAGTCTGTTTGTTAACACTGCCGTTAAGGACACTGCGGCATACGCGCGGCTCTCTGCTGGGTATAGTAGTACAACGCGCAGGCGCGCGGCTCGGCCAGCGTGATCCGGAACTTCAACAACTCCCGGCCCTTGACGATTACCGTGTCGCCCCGGAACTTTTTGAGTTCGTAATCTCCGTCGGCCTCAATGGCCTGGAGAGGCAGTGCCATCTCGGCATCTGCGCATTCCGGGCGGCGGAATGCGACGAAAAAGCCGGCGGCGGATTGCGGAGAGTGGAACTGATAGGCATTCCAGACTTTCGCGTCTTCGGGATGTTTTTCCAGCGGATAGAAGTCGCCGTAGAAATACTCCATCATGCGTTTGGCGTTATCTATCATCCCGCGCAACCAATCGTAATCGAATCCATCCTTAAATTCATAATAGACGGAAACTCCCGATGCCACGCCGCTGAGGAAGGCGTAATCGTCATTGGGATGTATCGTCACGCCGCCGGCATGGAGGGGTACCCATTGCGTGAGGTAATGGATTTCAGTGTGATTGACCTCGCTGCAATCGAACCCGGGACGCCCCAGCAGGTCAGCCCGCCAGAGGCAGATACTGCGCGACATTGTTTCAAAATCAATGCGCCGCCCGCCACTCGCGCAGCTATCAATGAGTATGTCGGGAAAGCGTTCGCGCAGTGTGTCCCAGAACTCGTAGAGTCCGGCGACATATTTTGCCTCGGAAATGCCCTGGCGATCCGCGGCGTCGTTTTCCGCCCAATAGGGGATGGTGTTGAAATTAAAGTCTTGGCGATAATAATCAATGCCTTCGTCGCGAATCAGCGTGGCCACCGTTTCGACCGCCCATTCGCGCGCCTCTTTCTTGCCGAGATTAAGGAGCAGATTCTGCGGATTGGTTTTGGCGCTTAAGATCCAGTCCGGATGCGCAAGGGCCACAGGCGTGCCGGGCATCACGCGTTCGATCTCGACCCACAAGAGGAATTTTTTGCCATGGGCATGGACTGCCTCGGCAATGGGACGAAGCCCGTCCGGATGCGGCGCCCGGTTCACGCGCCAGTCGCCGACCGTCGTGCCCCAGTCGCTGTTCTCGTATTCCGTGGGGCTTACTTGTCTGTCAGGCCCATACCAGCCGGCATCAATCCAGAAAACATCATAATTAAAGCCGTGTTTTTTGCAATTTTGAATGATTTCAAGAACGTCCTTTGTAGGCAATCCTCCCCAAGTAGTCATAGAGCAAGATGTTTTAATCAACTCTCCCTTGGCGTCGTGCGGACTGTGATGCTTCAGGATGAATTGACGGAGTTGATTTTGTCCCTGGCGCACGGACAGGCCGTCGCGATAGTGAATGAAGATTGAGGGTTGCCGAATCTTCTCTCCGGGCAAAACGCGGAAATGTGTCTTCATCATCCCGGCGCTTGCCGTAAGTGAGTCATTGAGATGAAACTGCGCCTTCCAGGCGCCGGACCAGCCGATGCCGACATTGAAGCCGTGTTGATCCGAGAAGTCGAGGCCGAAGAAGGGCAACCAGGCGGCTGATGAGCGTCCCTCATCAGTGTCCATAACCAGCGTGTTGTCGGGATATCGGTCCCGTAACATGAACGGCTGATCCACAAAGTCGTCGCGCCTGGATTTTGATCCGAAGGCGCGGCGGATGTGGATCTCCTTGATTTCGCCCCCCGCTTTTATGAATTTGGGCTGGACTTCGTATTCTAACGCCAGGGATTGGAAATCGTCAACGAGGCCGCTGGGCTTGTCGCCGATATTCACCAGTTCGGGGAGCCATTCCACGACCTGAAAATCCTTGTAGATTTTGAAGGTCAACTGCAATTGCAGAATATGATCAGGCGCCGTGTAACGGGAACGGTAAACATCGCAGTCAGCGCCGCCGGCAAGCGTTTCCAGGTCATGGGTCCACGGGCAAGCGGTAAAGTCCCGTCCGTCATAATTAAAATCCGGTCCCAGCTTATGAAGCAGGTCTGTAATTGTTTGGGCTCCGAGTTGAAATGTTTTACCGTTTTGCAGGGTCAGTACGGGATTGCACCAGTTGGCGTGTGCCCAGGGCGGGCATTCCTTGAAATCAGTCTGGAAATCGGGCTGGCACGCGATCAATTTGAATTCCTTGGCGCCTTCCAAGTCTATCTGAAGACACGCTGGATCGTCTCCAACGCGTAGTTCCTTACTCTGCCAAACAACCCGGCCGCTGACTTCAACCATGAAAATCATTTTGACCGGCGTTGATAAATTGCGAATCGTTTGGGTGTCGCTGACCCCGACCACGGCCTTGAAACTTGCGCCGGGACTAGGGAGGATGATCAGATGCTCGCTCTGGGCATGATCGCCGAAGCCACGTTCGTAGGTCTGGCCGTTCAGTTTCAATGGCGCGCCGCCGATTTCGGCGCCTATTTTGAGTTTGTTTCCCCAGCCCATGCTCACAACCTGCATTTTTGGGGCGTCCGACTTTTTCAGATTAAAGATTTCAGTCGCATGGTCCGTAAATGCTTTCATGTTTTTCCTTTTATTTTTTGATAAACAAATTTTTCGCCCGGGGCCATTACCAGCGGCTTTATGCCGGCGGGCAGTTTCTTTGCATCTTCCAGGAATTTTGCCGGATCGCCGTTCTGCTCCACAAACATCCAGAAATGCACAGGAATTAATATTGTTGGTTTGACAAGTTCGGCCAGCCGGCAGGCTTCAATGCCGTTCATATTGCCGAAGGCGCCGTTGATCGGCGCGATCATGACGTCAACCTTTAAATTCGGACCGTCGGCCGATGGGCAACTTTTTACCTGTTCCGGTGGTAGGGCGGGACAGCCTTGTCCCGCCGTCCTTCCAACGTCATTTCGGCCGCACAGACTGTGCGGCCCTACCTTTTCGAACAATGAGTTGATTGTCTTTTCCGGCGCATAAGCGGTGTCCCCTGCATTGTAAATTTTGATGCCGTCATAATCAATCAAGAGGCCGATCGCCTCCGGCGCCAGATCGCCGTGGTCGGCGTAGACGGCCTTCAGTTTTAAGCCGCAGATTTCCTTCTCCTGGCCGCATTTCAGAACGCCATATCTGCTTTCCGGTATTCCGGCTTTCCGGTATGTCTCCGCGCAATCCGGACTGCCGAGGAAATAGATTGATTTGTTTCCGGCGATAATTTCAAGCGTGTCCGGATCAAGATGGTCGGCATGACTGTGCGTGGAGAAGAAAATATCGGTGGAAACTTCCTCCGGACGGATGACGGTCGGCGTCATGCGCTTGAACCCGAAAAGGCGAAAACAACTGTCGCTCAAATAGGCGTCAAGGAAAAGCGTTTTGCCGTTTGAAAATTTAAAACAAAACCCGGCCTGGCCGAGGAAGAAAAAAGCGATGCTTCCCGGCAAAACTTCCGTCTTTTTTATGGTTTCGGCAAGATTCATTGTTTCCCCCGGTTTTATTTATATATGTGTTCGGATTCTTCCCTGGCAATTTTGGTCCAGCGAATCGCATTGTCAGGGTTCCAGGAAAGGCTTACGATATCTCTCATCAGAACCTGGACGCGACAGTTGTTTTTGGAGGTTGCAATAAAGGTATCTCTTAATTCTTTTCGGACGTTTTGTTCGTCCAGATGAGAAGTGGATATAAAGGAGGGATTGACCTTCCGGCAATATATATAATCCTTGCCGATGTTTTCCGCCATGATGTCAACATTCGACCAGGGCGAGACGGTAACTTTCCTTAATTTCGGTATTTTTTTTATGACATGCCAGCGCTTGTCCAAAGGTTCACAGCATCCGTAGATGTTCAGCCCAAAACGTTCAAGGATTGGAAGTTGAAAAGGAAAAATGAATCTTTCAAACATTTCAGGAGAAACACCGATTGTTTCCTGGCTTTCACAGAATCCCCACATGTCGGAAGTCCTGACATTTTTGCCATCGAAACCGGCTGAAGGCAGCTCGTTGGACCAGCCATACCCGCCCGTGCCTATAAAATCGCCCCCATTATTCAGGGACAACAGTCCGTTTTGTTCAAGGAGATCAAGCCGGGCAAGGTTTTCATCCCGGAGGAAAGCCATCAGTCTGCGCAAGCCATCCGGGTCATCATACAGGTCAACCAGCATCTGTTCAAATCCGCGCAGGTGAATCAGGTCGGAAGTCATGCCGTGGGACCACCACCATGAACCTTCAAGATTGACTTCAAGTATGTCTCCCAGGACTTCTTTTGCGAGATTGAACAACTGGCCGGTTTTGCCATAATCCACAATTATTTTTCTGAACGCCATCTTTTCCAAATCGTTGTAATCTTTCAGCGGAGCCTCCCAGCGGTGGGCCCCGTCATTCTCGCCGCCAATAATTTTGACATCAAGGCCCCAACTGCTGTTTTCATACACATACTGCACCCTGAAATTAGGTTCAATTACCCGGTCGTCTTTTATCTTTTCGGACCAGTAAATCTCCTTCCGCAGTTTGAATTCCCAGATGCGCGCGAGGCTTCCTTCGCATTGCAGTTTGTCGGATGGGATTATTTCGTACCACGCATTTTCCGGATCGCAGAATATAAGCGGCCTTGTTTCATGAAGGGCATTATGCCTGAGCCACAGATCCTTCTTTGCCTCTTGTTCTTTATTTGCGGCAATATGCGCAACCTGCTTGGCCAGTTCACGGATAATTTGCCGGTCCTTTTCAACGATGACCGGCTCCTGTGCCCCGATGACCAGGCAGGAACCGCATGTCCATGAAAGTCCGTTTCCATCACCCAGCCCATTGCCAAGTCTTTCAGCCTTCTTTGCCGTTTGTCCGCTCGATGCCATATTCCTTTCTCCCGGAAATCCTCATTTTGGCGTCAAGATGTTTTCGAACGCTTACATCTCCAGCATTATTTTTATCTTCGTCTCACTCCGCTGTTTCATATCGCGCATGATTTGCGGCGTTTCCATAAGCGAATGTCTTTCAGTAATCAACGATGAAAAATCAGCCAGACCAAGATCCATCAATTTCAACACCAGCGGATACATGCCCTGACTGCCGGCCACGGCCCTGATAGTTACGTCGTTAATTATAAACCGGTCAAGATCAATCCCATCCGCCGGCCGATCGTAAAACGCCACGCACGAAATCACGCCGCCGGGTTTGATAATTTGCAGCGCTTCCTTGAAAAGTTCGGTGGAGCCGGAAGCCTCTATTATCCGGTCAATTCCGTATTCGCCGGCATATTCACGCGCTTTTTCAATCAAATTTTCTTTGGTTGTGTTTATGGCCGCGTCAGCGCCGAGCGCGAGGGCGGCTTTCAATTTGAAGTCCTTTCTGGCGGCGATAATGACTTTTCCGGCGCCGGATAATTTTGCCATTTTTGCCGCTATAATCCCGATTGGACCCGAACCAAGGATCAGGACGGTATCGGCGATTTTTACTCCGGCCAGCGTTACGGCATACAGGGCCGTGGCCGCCGGTTCAATCTGGGCGCCGTTGTCAAAGCTGACTTTATCCGGCAGATGAAAAAGATGGCGCTCCGGCATCATCATATATTCGGCATAGGCGCCGTCCCAGGCGTTGATCGTGCCGACACTGCGATTTTTTTTGCAGCGGGAAACATTGCCCAACGCGCAATGATTACAGTGTCCGCAGGAAACGAATGTGTCGCCGACGACCCGGTCTCCGGGTTTGAAATTTTCCACTTCCGGACCGGTCTTTTCCACGGTGCCGGACCATTCATGTCCGGGAATCAACGGGTATTTGACCAGGCCGGATTTGACGAACGAAAGTTCGCCGGTATAGATGGAATAATCAGTGCCGCAGACGCCGGCGCGCGCAACCCGGCAGAGCACGTCATGGGCGCCCAATTCGGGCACAGGAACATCAGCGATTCTTATGTCAGTTGGCCCGAAGATTCGCGCCGCTTTCATTGTTTTTTTCATATTTTTTCCTTTCATTCTGGGTTTAATTAACAGGATACCGGCCGAATTCCAGAACTGTTTCTATCATGGCCTCTATATTCCGTGGAGGCACTCCATATTGCAAGTTGTGCACCGGCGTAAAGACATAGCCGCCTCCGGGTGCAAACACTTTCAGCCGCTGCCGCACCTGATCTCTAACGTCACGCTCCGTTCCTCGCGGCAAGACGTCCTGGGTATCCACGCCGCCTCCCCAGAATACAATCCGGTCTCCAAATTTCTCCTTGAGTTGCACCGGCTCCATGTTGGCCGTATTGGTCTGAACGGGATTGAAAATATCAACCCCCGCCGCAATGAAATATTCAAGGATATTCCAATTGGATCCGCAACTGTGCAACATGGTTTTTACCTTGCTGTGGTTGTGGACGTAGTCATTAATTATCTTATAATTCGGAAGGTGAATTTTCTTGAATATTTCCGGATTAAAAAGCTCCCCCTTTTGCGTGCCGAAATCAGTTCCGGAAATCAGGATTGTATCAATATATTTACCAACGGCCTGGAGATAGATTTCAAGGTTCTGGACGGCCTTTTCGGCCGTGGCGCGCAGAATTGCACCGGCATATTCCGGCTCGGAAGCCAGGATGCAAAGCCAGTCCACGATGGTATGTCCCGCAAAAATGCCGTTTGAGCCCAGGATGCCTTTTAAAAAGCCGCCATGAATGGAATAGTCGGTATTTTCATGCAGGAATTTTGCTCTTCTTTCCAACTGTGCCAGATGCTCATCGGTGTAGAGCGGAATTGACTTTTTCCATTCTTCGGGATTAATCATCACAAAGTCTCCCGCCGACATTCCGGTCGGACAATCCCGGTCGTAATAAAGCCCCGTGGGCGCCATGACTGCCATCGAATTTCCGTTTTTATCACATATATGCAGATAGCCTTTTCCATCCTTTGTGGGATTGTATTCCCCGGGCATCAACACCCTGTTGCCCGAATTGGTTGTCCATATCTTCCAGTCTTTATTTTCCAATCCCCAGGTTTCCACGGGATTTTCCACCTGGATAACATCCGAGTGCAACCAGCGCATCATCATTTCATCAACGCGCGCCAGCATCTGAAATTGCTCGTAAACCTTTGCCGGTTCAACGTCAATTCCCAGGTATTTGCCCAATTCCATATACTCATCAATATGAATTCCGGTAACTTTTGTGCCGCCGATATCAATCGGCACCCGGTCGGGTTCCTGATGGTTTATTGCCTTCCACACTCTTTCCCTTGATGTCATATTATCGTCCTCTATACGGTTACCTGAAACTTCAAAAACCATGTGTATTCGCTCTTTGCGCACAGAACGCTGTTTTGGGCGTGAAGCCTTGCAAGGTCGGGACGGTCATATGACCCCGTGCACGGCTCCAGCGCTATATTGTGATATCCCTTGAATGACCCTTCGTTGACCCATATGCCCAGATAAGGCGCTTTTTCGGGCGGAAACAACATGGTCAGCGTTGTGCCGTCTTTGTATTTATATGCGCACCAGCCTTCCGGTATTTTATCGTCAAAGTAAAATTTATAGCTGTTTCCTTCTTTGCTTTTCGACGGCGTAAAATTCAACTTTTGAATGCGTCCATCTCGGCATTTTGTCGCGGGCCATGTCATCTTCTGCCCGTATTTCCCCAGTCCCTCGTCCCCGGAAAAAATACAGGTTGCATCCTGTTGCCCTTTATATGGAACCAGTATTTCCCCGCCTTCCTCCGCGTTTATCATGGCATGGGCCGCCCATAAAAAATCCATGTCAAAACCGCTTAAATTTGTTGCTTTGTAGTTTATATCCAGGACGTTGTCCGATTCAAACCTGACCCGTTTCTCAAGCTTGTATGGAAACCTTACCCCATAAACGCACATGGACAGGCAGTTATTTTTAATTGAATAATCCCATGGCAGTCCGCACACCTCGCCATGGTCCGGGATTTCTACGCCTTTCCAGGGATATGAATTATAGAAGACCCGGTCTATGGAAGGGAACATGTCGTCAAAACCACTGCATTCGGCCGCGCAATAATCCCCGTCATACTTCAGTTTTTTATATTCGGTATTTTTCGCCTGAACCAGAAATTCACGTCCCGTCTTTTTATATGTCAAAGACGCTATTTTTCCGCCAAATTCAGGCAGGAACTGGATCTTGAGCGCCCCGCTTTCCAGCGTAATCGCGTTCAAATCCTTATATTTGGAGCGGAATATTTTTTCATGCATAAGCGTGCTATTTTGTAATACCTCAGTTGATTTTTTCCTGTCATTCCCGACTTGATCGGGAATCTAGTAAAATTCTCATGCCATCGGCAGATCCGCCGTGGCGGAAATACTGGATTCCCGATTTCGCGGGAATGACAGCATTGAAGCCCACAGCCCCCTATGGCTGAGAAATTACGTTATTTCTGTCCGACGACGGAATTTATAAGTATCCCTATTCCGCCAACTTCAACTTCAACCGTATCGCCCGGCTTGAGCCATATCGGCGGCTTCCTGGCAAAGCCGACTCCGGACGGCGTACCGGTAAGGATGACCGTGCCGGGTAAAAGCGTCATACATGCGGAAAGGTAGCTTATTATGAAGGCAACATTGAAAATCATCAGCGCGGTGTTCGAATCCTGCAATGTCTCGCCATTTATCCGGCACTTGACAGTTTGGTTGAACGGGTCAAGATCGGTTTCGATCCAGGGGCCGAGCGGCGCAAAGGTATCAAACGATTTACCGCGCGCCCATTGTCCGTCCTTGAACTGGCAATCGCGGGCGCTGACGTCGTTCGCGCAGGTGTAACCGAGCACGTATTTGAGCGCGTCCTTTTCCTTCACGTTTTTCGCGGTTTTGCCGATCACCACCGCCAGTTCTGCCTCGTAATCAACCTGGTCCGGCGCAACAGCGGGGATCACGATCGGTTCATGCGGTCCGATCATGGATGATGTCGCTTTGATGAACAGAAGCGGGGCAGGGGGAAGAACCTCCTCGCCACCCTCATTTACATGGGCTTTATAGTTTTTGCCGATCGCCAGCAGGTTGCAGGGTTCAATCGGCGCAAGGAGTTTGACGTCCTTGGCGGCAATTTTCCGTCCGGAGGGTTTGAGCCCCTGCAACAGTTCTCCGGCGGCGACTTCTATTTTTTCGCCTTCATGAAATCCATAGCTGATGTTTCCATTCCGATCCTTGAATCTGACTATTCTCATTTGTTTATTTTCCTCCTATTGTTTCACTCCATTCACCACGTTGGGAAGTTTTTCGCCCCGGGCGGCTTTGGCCGCTATGCCGGCGGTCTGTTCGCGAAGATTTTTGACGGAACTCGGGCTGACCGCCGCGATATGCGAAGTGATAATGACGTTATCCATGCCCAGGAGCGGACTATCGGTGTTGATAGGTTCCGGGTCGGTCACGTCCAATGCCGCGGCGGCAACTTTGCCCGACCGCAGGGCTTCCGTCAGGTCCGGCGTCTTGATCAGCGTGCCGCGCGAAGTGTTCACGATAATAACCCCTTGTTTCATGGCGGCCAGCGATTCCTTGTTTATCATATAGCGCGTCTTTTCCGTGCTGGGACAATGCAGGCTGATAAGATCGCTTGCCGCATAAAGTTGTTTCAGGTCAACCGGGCTGCATCCTATTTCATGCATTTTATCAGGCGCTATAACCGGATCGAAAGCGATTATTTTGCATTTGAACGGCTTGAGCCGGGAGGCAACCTCGCGTCCGATCTTACCCAGTCCGACCAATCCGACGGTCATATTTTTGAGCGTATGCATGGCGGCGAGAGCGACCGGACTTTTCCAGCGGCCCGCCTTGACGGTGGCCGCGATGGGACATATCTGGCGCGTGGCCGTGAGAATCAAGGCCAACGCGTGGTCGGCCACCTCGTCAATGCAGTAATCGGGCACATTGCAGACCGGGATATTTTTTGCGGCGGCCGCCTTTAAGTCAACGTTATCCACGCCGATGCCGTAGCGGACGATCACTTTGCATCGCGTCATGGCGGCAATGACCTCGGCGTTGACCGGCGCAAACTGGGTCAGCACAAAATCCGCGTTTTTCACAGCCGGAATTAATTCCGCGGGTGTGCGGCACTGGAACCCGGCAACCTCAAGTCCGAGCGGTTCGAGAATGCCTTTTTCTATGAGGAGATCATTAAACGTGTTATCGGTCACCACCGCTTGCTTTTTATTACTCATTGTATCAACTCCTTGTTTATTGTTTCGATGAAATATTTAACGGTATCCAGAAAACGCGCGGCCGGGGCGCCGTCCGTTATGCGGTGATCAAAGGTCAGGCTGAGCCAGACCATGTGCCTGGGAACGATTGCGCCCGATTCATTCACGGCCGGTTGGAGGGTTATGCGGCCAATGCCAAGCACGGCGCATTCGGGATAATTGATGATCGGGGTGAAAATATCCACCCCCGTTGTCCCAAGGTTTGAAACGGTGAAGGTGCCGCCCGTCAATTCTCCGGAGGATAATTTCCTTTGCCGGGCCCGTTCGCCCAAATCGCGCGTCCTGGCGGCAAGTTCGCGCAGGCTTAAAGCGGGCGCGTTGTGAACAACCGGAACCATCAGGCCGGCCTCGGTGTCAACCGCCATGCCGATATTCACAGTCTCATTTGATACGATCCGGTCGACTTCCCAGCTTGAATTCATAACCGGGTGCTTAAGCAGGGCCGTGGCCGCTATTTTAATAAGCATGTCGTTGTAAGTCGGCGCGGGGCCTGATTCCGTTTTAAGTTGATTCCGCAGGCCGACCAGGGCGGAAGCATCCGCATATGCAACGAGCGTTACCGGCGCGGTCGCGGAACGGCTTTTCAGCATGCGTTCGGCAATTGTCCGGCGCAGGGTTGGCATCGCCGCGGCTGGCGTGGATTTCGGCGCGTTTGAAACATGCGGCGCAGGCGGCGTGATATTTCCGGCATTGGCAAAAATAAAAATATCCTTTTCGACAATCCGTCCGTTTTTGCCGGTGCCCTTGACCGCGCGCAGGTCAACGCCTTGTTCCATGGCGCGGCGCGCGGCGCGCGGAGAGACGGCGGGCGCGACCGGCAAAACTTCATCCGAATGAGAAACGGTTTTTTGTTTTGGCAGGGTCGGACAGCCTTGTCCGACCGAATTGAGCGGCCTGCCCGCAGTGTCTACGCCACAGGCGTTACAGGCGGGCGGGACAGGCTGTCCCGCCCTACCAAAATTAATATTTCCAGACATAGATTTAACTGCAGACTTCATTTGAAAATCCTCGCCCGGCGCAGTCAAATATCCCAACACTTGCCCAACCTTGACCACCTCGTCCTTTTTTGGTCCGTTTTCCGGAATCCGCAATATGCCGCTATCCAGGGATTCGATTTCCTGGACAGCCTTGTCGCTTTCAAGCGCAAACAAGAGATCGCCGGATTTCACCTCGTCGCCGTCTTTTTTGAGCCACTCCACGAAAGTGCCTTCATCCATGGACCAGCCGAGTTTTGGAACGGTAATTTCTATGGCCATTTTCTTTTTCTCCATAACTTCCATCAGTGTCTGTCATTCCCATGAAAATGGGAATCCAGTTTCAGATTTCCCTGGATTCCCGATTAGATCGGGAATGACAAACCATAGAAGTTTTTTATTGTTTAAAGCTCGGTATTGCCGAGCGGAATGCTCCTATTCTTGTACAAGATCGCGAACCGCTTTTATGATTGTGGCTGCGTTGGGAACAACCGCCGCCTCCAGTTTGGGGCTGTATGGGGTAGGGGTGAATAGGCCGCAGACGCGCCGGACTGGCGCATCCAGGTCGTCAAAACATTCAGCGCCTATTTTCGCGGCGATCTCGCTCGCAAATCCGAACGGACCAAAATCCTCATCCACCACCAGCAGGCGTCCGGTCTTGCGGACAGACTTGGCTATTGTGTCCGTGTCCAGCGGTGAAATCGTGCGCGGGTCAATCAATTCAACGCTGATGCCGTCGCGCTCCAATTCCGCGGCCGCCTTCAGGACATGATGCGCCATGAGCGCCAGGGCAACGACCGTAACATGACGTCCTTCCCGCCTGACAACGGCCTTTCCGAATTCTATTTCATAATCGCATTCCGGAACCGGTCCCTTGATTGCCATTAGTTCCCGATGTTCCAGGAACAAGACCGGATCATTGCATCTGAGCGCCCTGGTGAACAATCCCTTGGCGTCGTAAGGCGTCGAGGGGACCACGACCCTCAGGCCGGGGAAATGCGCATACATCGAACCGTAGTTGCCGGAATGATGCGTTGCGGCGGAGTGGCCGATTCCTATGCACCCCCTGAGCAAAACCGGCATTTTGAGCCGGCCGTTGCTCATATATTGCATCTTGGCTATTTGATTTATGATTTCGCCGACCGCGTCAAGAATGAAGTCCGCAAACATGAAATCAATGATCGGCCTTGAGCCGGTCATGGCGGCGCCGGCCGCGAGGCCGATAAAACCGCGTTCGCAGATGGGCGTGTCGCAAAGCCGGACTCCGCCATGCTTTTCAAACAAACCTGTGGTGGTGGCAAAATTACCGCCGCGTTTGCCGATGCCTTCCCCCATCACAAAAATGGCTTTTTCCCTCTCCATTGCCGATGTCAACGCTTCCAGGGTGGCTTTTACGAAAGTAGTTTCCCGGCCGGCGTCTGACGCCGGCGGAGCGGCCAAAATTATTTTTGGCGGATTTTCGTCATAAACATGGATGGCGGCGGTTGCCGGATCCGGCCAGGCCGCTGATTCCGCCGTTTTGACCGCGGACGATACTTCCGCCGAAATTTCCGCCGCAATGGCTTCAAGCTCGTTTTCGGACGCTATTTCTTGCTCAAGCATCATTTCGCGAGCGCGCAGAATCGGGCATTGTTTTTTCCACTGCTCAACCTCCTCGCGCGTACGATAAGAAAAGTCTCCCATCCCCTCGGCGTGCGGTCTGATTCGGTATGTTTTGCATTCAATCAAGGTTGGTCCGCCGCCGGTTCGCGCGCGGGCAACCGCCGCTTCCGCGGCGCGGCAAAGCGCCAAGACATCATTGCCGTCAACCGATATTCCGGGAATATTATAGGCAACGGCGCGTTGCGCTATTTCCGGGTTTCCACCCGAATAACTGATGGGAATTTCGGTCGCGAACTGGTTGTTTTCGCAGATAAACAGAACCGGCAGTTTCCAGATTGATGCCATGTTGAGCCCCTCGTGGAACGCGCCGTTATTGGAGGCGCCGTCGCCGAAAAAGGCCGCTGAAACACGGCCGGATTTCATCAGTTTGAAACTGTAACCGGCCCCGGCCGCCTGGAGGATGCATGGACCCACAATGCCGGTTGTGCCCATCAAGCCGATTTCCGGGGCAAACAGGTGCATGCTCCCGCCGCGTCCGCCCGAACATCCTTGGGTTTTGCCAAGCAACTCGGCAATGAGTTTTTCTGCAGTTACCCCCTTGGCCAGCGCGTGGCCGTGGCCGCGATGGGTGCTGAAGATCGCGTCATCGGTTTTCAGATTGGCGCACACCCCGGCGGCGACCGCCTCCTCGCCGATGTAGGTATGGCAGGCGCCATGGATCAAGCCGCGTTGGTTCAAGCGGATCAATTGCTCCTCGGTCGCGCGGATCAGGAGCATGGTCCGGTACATCTGAAGCATTTGCTCTTTGCTCATATCAAAAATCCCTGGAAAAACCGGCGGTCCAGCCGCCGTCCACGGTGATGACAGAACCGGTTATATAAGAACTTTCCGGAGCGGCCAGGAACAGAACTGCGGACGCAATTTCCTCGCACTTGCCCGGCCGGTTGAGCGGCACGTGCGAAAGCATGGACTTGGCGCGTTCCTGCATGATGGCATTGTTGCTGTAAAACAGTTCTTTTGTTGTTTCGGTCAATATCGAGCCGGGCGCCACGGCGTTAACCAATATTCCATTCGGCGCCAACTCCAACGCCATGGCCTTGGTGAGATTCACCACGCCCGCCTTGGCGGCCACGTAAGCGCATTGGAGCCGGGACGGCACTATGCCGAACACTGACGAAATGTTGATTATTTTTCCGTATTTTTGGGCAATCATGCGGGCGGAAGCGGCTTTGCTGACAATAAACACGCCGGTGAGATCAACCTTTAAAATCCGTTCCCACTCTTCGAGCGGGAACTCGTCAATATTGACCCTGTGTTTCATGGTATTGATTCCGGCATTGTTGACCAAAATATCCAATTTGCCGAATTTCTTGAAGACCCATTCAATGCCCTTATTCACCTGATTGACATCGCTCACGTCCATTTTTAACGCTTCGGCGCCCTTGTTTTTAGAGGCCGCTTTTTTTGTGTTTGCGAGGTCCAAGTCAGAATAAACCACTATGGCGCCGTTCTGGCATAACATGTCGGCAATGGCTTGGCCGATGCCCCGTGCCGCTCCGGTTACCAACGCCACCTTGCCCTCTAAATCAACTTTCATAACCGCCATCCTTTCTTTATTTATCCTGTCTTTAAATTTTAATCCAAAATGTCCACAACTTATTCCCGGGAACCTGTCCTCAGCTCAGGGCCGGCTCACAACATATTTTCCGCCGCAAACGGTATTAAACGCGATGACGTCCGCCATTCTTTCCTTGCCGTCAATCCTGGTTTTCACCTTTTCGATGGTGTGCGGAATGCTTCCGTTATTTTCATCCTTTATCATGGCCGACCGCCACTCCAACGGCAACTCCAGCCGGCACTTTGCGCCGGCCAGGGATTCCATTTCAATCCGGGGAATTTCTCCGTTTTCGTATTTTGAGGAGACTTTGAATCCTACTTCCGCAAATAAACCATTAAACGATAAATTTTTATTCTTCCATCGGGTTGGAACGCAGGGAAACACTTTAATAATTCCCTTATGGCTCTGTAACATGATTTCATTTACCGCGCCCGCGACGGCCGCATGGGTCTGCAGATAATAGAAACAAGGGAAAGGGCGTCCGTCCTTTTCTGAACTCTCGCTCAGCTGGGCCCTGTCAAGGCTCAATCCATAATTCCATCGCCAAACCGAGTCATATATCAAATAGTCCAATGCCTTTGACAGCCGCATCCTGGCGACTTGCTGCCAAAGCCCCTTGCACCACGCTTGAATATTAAGATTGGGTATATTGGCGCATGATTTTGCCAGCTTATCCACGATGATGGCGTAGGTTTGTTCTATCTTCCCGTCTTCCAACAGTGGAATGGGATAGACCCCCATCAGCACGGCCGGCGTATAGACGGTTGCTCTTTTCTCTATATCATCTCCTTTGCACCCGATATAATATTTGTTATTTTGCGGCACAATCATGCCGGAAGAGATTTCACGCCATTGGCTTGCCATTTTTTTATCGGCGCCCAATATCCCGGCCACCTCGGCCGTTGTCTGCAATGCCCATTTTACGGCCGTCATAAGATCGGCCGGATTATCCACCGGCTTGCCGGTAATGGAGGGACAAATCGCCGGCTCATCAATCGAGTAAAAGTTCTGCTTTTTCCCTTCCTTTTCCGCCAGATATTCATAGCCCTCCGCTGTTTTGCTGACGGTCTCGGCAATGAAAATGCTGACCGCCTTCATGAGCGGATAAACCTTTTCTTTCAGAAAGTTTTCATCCCCGGTCAAACAATAACGCGTATGGAATATCCAGGGTATCCATCCCATGTTAAGACTCATCACATTATCGCCGGTCTTCGACCACATCACGTCGTTATTAATATTAATATCTTTAAAATCGGGAATGTATTGGGGCCAGACCCCTGGAAAAAGAAACCCTCTTTCCTGATCTTTGGGCAATGCGTCAAAGAAAAATTTCTCGGTCTTGCCTACCTTGTCAAAGTGTCCGGTTTGTATCAGAACATGATAAGGAATGAGATAATCGCCAAACCCGCGTCCAAGATAAGAAGGATTTGCAATGGTGGTTGGGCTTGGCGGATAATAATTCCCTATGCTGCCGGCAATAATCCACATTGATTTATAGTATAAATCCGCAATATTTTCATCCGGCACCATCACCCGCCACTTCTTCCAGAAGTCGTGGACTGCTTCGGCGTGTTTATCGAAACTTGCGGCGTATCCCCTCGCTTTAACTTCGCCGGCATGCCGGACGGCATCTTCAGGCAAAATGCCCTTCACCGCATCGCTTGTCAGGCTGAAATAAAATACCCGTTCCGTTTTTTCATCTTTGCCGAGGATTATCTTTTCTTCCGATGGATATTTGCCGCCCCGGTCTCCCTCACAGGCATAAGCCAATCCGATCCTGCATGCCTGCGTGGACACTTCGGCATATTGGAATCCCTGTGTTTCCCTAAATACGACATCAGTCCCGTAGTATTTGCATGCGAGTTTGTTGTGAAGGCTTATTTCGCGGCTGGCATGATTCTTGTTTATAATGCTGTATTTTATTACGCCCACTCTTGTGTCCGACCAGCTTATCAAGGTGTCAACCTGTATTTCCAAAGCATTGTCGTACAATAAATGTGTCCGGCATACGCCATCCCACAAATCAACTTCCTGACGGTAATCGCTGGTTTTATCAGACAAGTCCTTGCCATCTTCCGGCAATATTATCCCAGTATCCACCTGGACTTGAAACCCGCGCACAAGGCTGTAAGTTTCGCTCTGTCCTTGTTGATATGCGGTCGGATCAGTTTCAATCGGCTTCCCGGACCACGGGTCTTTTTTATAGTCCTTTTCATCTATATCTTTACAGAGAAAGGCGTCGTTTGCCGAGAGAGTCGGGAGCGCATGCCCGGAAAATATACGCCCCGATCCCTGGTCATATTCAAATTTAAATCTCAGTATATTTGTTCCCAGCGGATCCAGGAGCATTCCAAGATCGCCGTTCCCGATATAGAACGGGAACCAGCGTCTTGCCTTGGGATCCGAAGCGCGCGGAAATTCCTGATGCGCGAAATTGAACCTTTTCAAATAACGATGGTAATCCATATGACTATCATTCATGTCATTTCCTTGTTAAATCGGGCTCTGTCAGGGAGCAGACAAAACTGCATTCGCCCTGCGGCTTTTTCCATTCAATTGTTTTGCCGTCACCGGCGGCCACCGCCTTTGATTCCGAATTGACAGAAGTTATGTGCTGGTCCAGCCGCAAACGGATATGCAACCGGACGGCTTCAAGCGTTGGGTTCGATGGAAAGCGCGCTGTTCCACTGACTTGGTTTTTATGGGAATCGTAGCGTATCTGGTACGAAACATTCCCGAAGTGCGTGGGCACATCGGTCACACTAACCGGTTGACCGCTTGCCAGCCAGCTTCGAGGCGTTCCCAATGCCAGATGCAGAATATTGTCCTGCTCCATGACCAGCATGTCGCGGATAAGACGAACAACGGCCACCGGCGTCCAGAGATGTTGCCGATCGCCGGAGGTTTCCTTTGCGCCTGCTTCCGGCCCGCGCTCCTCGCACCAGGTGAACAGGGGCGTTCCATGGTTTAAAACCGCGTAAAGGTACTTGGCCGCGGCATCGCCATTGCCCCGCATGAGGTGCGCCTCGGCCAGGTTGTCCGCCGTAATTGCCACCCATGAGCCGTTCTCCATTAAGCCGGTATGCAGAGGAACTCCGCCCGGGCTTAAATTTTTTTCAATATGGCGAAAGGTTCCTTCGATCAGTTCGTGGTCAGGAGCCAGTATCCTGCAGGGAAAAAGCGCGTAAAGCGCTCCCCAGCGACTGCCGGTGGTCTTGTTCGGAGCGCCCGGGATCCAGCGATAACCATCTTCCTGGATGGCGCCTTTATCCAGGGCGTTGATCAGATCCTGGAGCGCCGTCTCATGGATCTGGCGGAGTTCGTCCAAATCATTTTTCTTGCCGAGAATCTCAGCCGCTTCCACGGAAAGACGATCGGCATAAGTCGCCAGAAAATTGTGAGGGAAAAAGACGCCCCACCAATCATCGCCATCCTTGAGTCCGCAGTCGCCTCGCCCCCGCGGCATCAGTCCATAGGTTACCGGTTTCCGGCCACCTTTCGTTTTACGAGAACGTTGACGCTGAATTTCCTGCCATCGGGAGCTGGCCAGCATCCGCGGATAGACTTTTTCAAGGAATGCCATGTCACCAGTCAGCCGGAAATGTTCCATGACAGCCCAGGATTTATACCCCGAGTTACCCCACGCCAAGTGTCCCCATCCTTTCGGATCAGTCCAGTCCCCATTGGGCTCCTGCATATCAATATGTACACGCAATGCATCTTCAGCCTCCTGATGAAATCCTGCCTGGTCAAGAGCAATGATTGCCAAAGCCGGTTCAAATGGATTGCAGGAGCGGTAACATCCTGTGCCGCAAAGTCCGCCCATATAGCCATCCTTGAGAGGCTCCCGCATGATGAACAGATCTCCCAGGCAGCTATATAATGCTCTTTCAACGCCTGGATCGGGAATTCGGACACGAATCGCGCGTTGGAACAGGGTCTCCCATGCCTTCCTGGCTTTCTCAAATTCCCCGGCCCAGTCATGCGCGCGCAGGGAAGGCAAATCATCGCGATAAGCTTCATAGGGACGAATCAGCCATCCCACCCGTTCTTCCCCGGGCGGGATCGCCCATTGCAGCGTCATGGTATTGAGCCCAACCGGGTAATGTTCCGAACCAAGGCCCAGCGCCAGGATCCGATCCGCTCTTCCGGCCATTGCCCAGAGATAATCCGCTTCAAACATTTCGTCGTTTATCCACGCGGGATTATGCCCAAAACATTTTTTAATAACCTCACATGGCACCGCAAAGAGATAAGTATTCTCACCCGTATTCCGCGCCGTTACCTTCACAATGGCGGCCTTGTCACCGCCAATAACTTCCAGCCGGATCGTCCCCCGGGCATGATGATGGTACCTGTTGTCGAGTATGGGCAAAAAACTACCGCCTCTTTGCCAGTCGCTATTCCCCAGAGGATTCCCGTCAATGGTTGGCGCCAGACGGATACGCCACTGAATCTCCGGCACACTCAAGGTCGCCAGGGGCGCGCGGGTCAAATCATCATAGGACCAGGACATGGTTAGCGAATCATTTTGCGCGTCAAGCAACGTCTTATGACTGCTATCCGGCATGGCCACCGTCATCCGATGCGGCAGCGCGAAGGCATATGAAAAGTCAACTCGTTCTTTCAGCGCGGCAGAAAATTCAGGTGATTTTCCGGAAACTATTTTTTGAATTTCTGTTGAGGATCTGGTCTTTTTTTTATCTGTTTTCAAGGGGGAACCTCCGTAAATTGTTTGTTGTATTTTGATTGAGCCCGGATTTGACACTCAGGTTTTGGTTTTCATTTCCTCATCTCCCTTTCAAATCCTTCCCGCGCACAAGTCTTTCGGATTATGCGCGTCCATCGTGCTCCGCAAGATCAGTTCCGGCGTGATCAGGATTTCAGCCGCTTTCGGACGCTTTCCCAATTCCAGATAATCATAGAGAATCCCCGCGGCCTCCATGCCTTGCAACGGTTGCTTCTGATTGATACTGCACTGCGCGTCGCCGCATCGAAGGGCCTCCAAGACGTCATCCGATATGCCGGTCGCCACCACTTTTATTTTACCCGCCAGGCCCGATTCCTTAAGATAACGATAAATTCCGGAAAAGTTTTCCGTGCCAATATAAATTCCGGAAATGCCAGGATGTTTTTCAAACACTTCGCGCGCGACCGGATAGCCTCTTGCGGGCTTGTCGTGCGTTTCCCCGATCCCGGCCAATTTGACCCTGGATTGACCCAGCCAACTCCGGAATCCCTCTATTTTTAAATCATGATCGAGCACGCCTTTGCGGCCGATGAAAACCGCAACCGAATGCCCTGGCGCCATCCAGCCGAGCGTCTCGGCCGCGATCTTTCCACACCTGCGGCAGTCATGCCAGACGGAGCAAAGCTGTGGACCACCCGGAATATCGCTTCCAAGCAAAACAAATGGAATTTCGGCCGCTTGAAGAATCTGCCAGGCTTCGTCCATGCATTTCTGGCCGTAATCGAACAGGCACAGAATCAGTCCGGAGACTTTGTTGCCGGCCAGGTTCCTTATGGTGGAAAGAAATGCTTTTTCATCGCCCGCCGAAAGAGGTCTCAAGAGCGAACTGACACGATGGTCGCGGAGCTGTTCCAAGCTTTCGCGGGCGCCGTGAATGAGCAATCCGGTATGACTGGGCCAGACGTCCGGATAGACAAACCCGATCGAGAGAACCGGACGGGCAAGCGCCTTGGCCAGAGTATTGGGACGGTAGCCGAACTTTTCGGCCGATTTTATAACCAATGCCCGCGTTTCCGGGCTGATGCGCGGTTTGTTGTTCAGGGCCTTGTTGATCGTGCAGACCGAAAGCCCGATCTCCTCGGCCAGCTTTTTTATCGTGATGCGCGGTTGTGAATACACGCAAAAATCCCTTTGAGTAATCGTTTATCCATAACATATTCAATCCGCCGAACATTGTCAAGAATTATGTTGTGGAAAAATTACAGGTCCCACGTCGTCCCGAGACGGCTCGGGACAAGTGGTCGCTTGCCCTACGGGGCGACGCGAAAATCAAGCTTTGGCATGTTCTGCCACAGCTGATCAATTGCATAGTAGGCGCGCACGTCCTTTTTGAAGAAATGGATGATAAAGTCAATGTAATCCGCCACTATCCAGCCGCTTTCCAGGTGTCCGGAAATGCGCCAGCAATTGACCCCTTTGTTTTTTAATACAAGCCGGGTTTCATTGGAAAGGGCCTTGAGGTGGGGGGTATTGAATCCCGTACACACCAGATAAAAATCGGTAATATTGGAAAACCCGCTGACATTGTAGGCGATGATATCAACGCCTTTTTTATCAGAAATGGTCGAGGCCGCCAGGCGGACGAGTTCGGCGGTGGGGTTCAATTTTTTTGGTTCAGAATTCATAGTTTGATAGTGGCCATGAACAGCCGGCGGTTATTTTTTATAAAGGTTGTGTTCGGCGAGATAGAGTTCAACAGGGCTTGGTACCAGGTAGCGGATGCTCATTCCTTCGGCGATCCGATGACGGATGTCGGAGGATGAAATATCAATTTGATGGACAGCGACGACATTCTTAAGAAGGTTTTGGTTCAAGGCCGGGGCAAGATTCGGATTCTGTTTGTTTGTTTTTTTCAGGTCAAACCCCGGCCGGATAAAAGTTGCAAACCGGCACAAACGCAGAAGCTCATCCACCTCTTTCCATTGGTGAAGCTCCATTAAACTGTCCGATCCGATTATGAAAATTAGTTCGTGTTGGGGGTATATTTTCCGGAGGTGGCGGACCGTATCAATTGAATAGTTGGTCCCGCCCATGCGGATTTCGATGTCGCAGATTTCAAAATCAGGGTTGTCTTCAATCGCGTTTTCAAGCATTGCGGCCCGGTGCGAGGCCGGGACGAGCTGGACGGCCGCTTTGTGCGGGGGGAGATTGCAGGGCACAAAAAGAACTTTTGTGAGATCAAATGCTTCCAGGGCGTCTTGAGCCAGTATCAGATGACCAATATGCACCGGATTAAATGTGCCGCCGAGTATTCCGATTCGTGATTGCATGTTTATGCCTGTTAAAATATTAAAATAACTTTTTTGGCATTGATAAACAAGCATGAATTCAGCCCGGCGCGGTTCATTCTTTTCCCCGTTTTTCGCCCGTTTGTTCAGCGCACCATAGGGTCTGGCGCGCAATGCCCATCAAAATCCGGACATCGTCCTCGGTCAATTTCCCCCTGGAAAAAATACGGCGCAGGCCAAGCATCATGTGCCGGGCCTTATCCGTTTCCATGAATCCGATTTTCAAAAGAGCGTCCTGCCACATGGCGAACATGTGTTCTTTCATGCGGGTATCGGCATCCGGCGATTTTTCGCCCACCGGCTCAAAAGTTCCCGAAGCTGTAAACAATTCGTAAGCGCAAATCATAACGGCGTGGGAAAGATTGAGGGAACGGTATTTGTTTGACGAAGGAATTTGAATGAGACGGTTGCATAATCCCAATTCAACATTGTTCAAGCCGTTGTCCTCCGTTCCGAAAACCAAAGCAACCCTGCCTTGATGCGCCGCCTCCAGGATAAGGGGCGCGCTCTCGCGCGGAGTTGCCGCATGCTGTCGGTATAAACCAAGCCGGGCCGTGGCGCCGGCCACCAAAACACAGTCGGCAAGCGCTTCGTCAAGCGTGGCTGTTTCGCGGCGGTTTGCGAGAATCTCCTGCGCCGAACAGGCCATTTTTTGAGCTTCCTCCCAGATGATGTTTTCTGCGGCGACCAGCGCCAGATCGGAGAGTCCCATGTTGGCCATAACCCGGCATACTGAGCCGATATTGCCGCCATAGATGGGACGGCATAAGACAATGCGAATGTTTTTCAAGGCCTGCGTCCGCCAATTTTCAACGCCATCTTTCATCTGATGAGCCGTAAAATTTGTTTGAATTCCGGACAGGCCGATGTTTCCAGCAGTTCAAAAACAACGCTTTCCACGCTCGTTATTTCAACGCCAAGCCTCCGCATCCGGTTCAAACCTGTTTCCTTATTGTTGATTGTCCGCGAACCGACGGCGTCCGCGGCGACTTGAACCGCATATCCATTCTGAAGAAGGTCGGCGGCGGTTTGAAAAACACAGACGTGAGTTTCAATGCCGGTTATGATAACCTGATTCCGCCCCGTTGCCTTAAGCGCGCTCATGAAGAGCGGTTCGCGGCAGCAACTGAAGGTTTTCTTGGATATTTTTTGGCACTGGTCCAATGCCGGCATCAATGCGGCGACCATCGGACCGATGCCTTCCGGATATTGTTCCGTGACAATAACCGGCGCGTCAAGGACTTTGCAGCTTTCGACCAGAATAAGGGCGTTTTTGAGCAGGGCGGATGAATCATGAATTTGCGGCAACAGGCGCTCCTGCATGTCAATTATTAGTAAAAGAGCGTTTTTTCGCGAAAACATGTTTTTCCCCTTTCAGTTTTATCGCTATCCCTTCTCCGTTTGCCCATAGTATGAAAATGAGCCCGGATAATGCAACCTATATTTTCTCGCGTTCATCTAATGCTTGACGACGCCAGTTTAAAACAAATATTATCACAAACATGTCTCTCAATGGGATAAAAGGGTTTTTGAGTCCCCAGTTGTTCATTATCGGCTCGGTGGCCGTGCCGATCCTTATTGGTTCCATCCTGTTGATGTTGCCATGGGCAAGCAGGACCGGACAATGGACGGATACGTTGACGGCGTTTTTTACGGCTACAAGCGCGATGTGCGTAACGGGGCATGTGCTCGTTGATCCCGGCGGCTATTTCTCGCATTTTGGACAGGGCGTCATCCTGGTTCTTGTCCAGATCGGCGGACTGGGATTTATGACAATGGCCATGGCTTTTTTAATTATCGCGGGGCGCCGCCTCAGCGTTAGGAATGAAACGGCCCTGGCGTTATCAATGGGCATGAACGATTCCCGCCAGATCAGAAACTTTTTGCGACGAACGGTTGTGTTATCACTGCTCATTGAGCTTGGCGGCGCCGTTATTCTTACCATGCGCCTGATGGTGCAACGCGGTTTTCCGGCCGGCCGGGCATTTTATCACGGGGTATTCCATTCCGTTTGCGCCTTCTGTAACGCCGGTTTCAGCCTTTATCCTGAAAATTTAATCGGGTTGAGGGACGATAAGATATTTCTGCTTACCATCATCAGCCTCATTGTGCTTGGCGGGATGGGATTTCTGGTATTGACTGAGTTTTATTACGAATGGCGCGCACGCTTGAAAAAACATATGATATTGTCCCTGCACAGCCGGATGGTCGTTGTCTGCAGTTTATTTCTGATAGTTGCCGGCTGGCTGAGTTTCGCGGCTTTTGAATGGGGAAATACTCTGTCCCGGCTGACAACTTCCGATAAACTGATTTGCGCCTTGTTTCAATCCGTGACCACGCGCACCGCCGGTTTCAACGTGGTTGACATGGCGCAGGTAAATCCCGCCGCGAGATTCATGACCGTGGTGCTTATGTTTATCGGCGGTTCACCGGGGTCAACGGCCGGCGGCATTAAAACGACCACGGCCATCGTGCTCGTTTTTACGGCCCTGGCCATGATTCGCAATCGGCGTAACATTGTGATTCTCGGCAGGACAGTTTCCTCCAGCGTGGTTGGCACGGCGCTTTCTGTTTTTCTTATAGGTCTTATCATCATGGCCGGGCTCTTTGGATTCCTGTTGATAACGGAGCGCAACAATATGTGCGCCGGCAGGTTCACGTTTGATGCTTTGTTGTTTGATACCGTTTCCGCCTTTGGTACAGTAGGACTGTCCTCAGGAGCCGTGCCACTGCTTACGGCGGCCGGCAAATTAATCATAATTGCCTGCATGTTTATTGGCAGGGTGGGGCCGTTAACTTTGGCGCTTTTTATTGGTATGAAAGAGGAAAGAGAGCTGATAAGATATCCGGAAGAAGATGTTATTATTGGTTAGATCGGGCGTCGGGGGAGGCGGTTCGTCTGCCATGCCGCGGGCCATGGTTTCTCATTTCGGAATTCTGATTTTTTTAACTAGGTTGCGGGCATAGCCCGCTTTTTGTGGGGGGGTATATGAAAAGAGTTGGTATTGTAGGCGCCGGTAAATTCGGATCCCGCTTGGCCCACGCACTCTCGGAACGCGGCATAGAGGTTCTTATTCTTGATCGTAGCCGTGATGTCGTTGACCATATGGCGGGTATTGTGGCCAAGTCCATGGAAGGCGATGCGACCGAGGAAGGCACCCTTGATGTCGCCGGATTCCGCGATTGCGATATTAGCGTGGTGGCCGTTGGATCTGACATGGAAAGCAGTGTGCTGGCCACGCTTATCCTCAAGGAAATGAAGGTTCCCTGCGTCATTGCAAAGGCGGCCAGTGACATTCACGGGAAAGTTCTGCAAAAAGTCGGCGCCGACCGGGTTGTTTATCCCGACCGCGATGTGGCCGCCCGCCTTGCGCGTTCGCTCATCTCACCGTCGGTGCTGGACTATGTTGAAGTGGCGGAAGGGATCAGCGTGCTGGAAATTGCGGCGCCGATGGAGTTTGTCGGCAAAACGCTGGGCGAATTGCAGATCAGAAAAAAATATGGCGCTACCGTGCTTGTCCTGCGGAGGGCTCAGCAATCCGACGGCAAACCGGAAGCCATTGTGAGTCCGGACGCAGATGATACCATTGAGTTGGGCGATACCATTGTTATTTTCGGCCTTGATGAAAAGTTACGCCGTTTGGAACAGGAAATGAGTTGAATTTGAAGATGATCGTAAAAATTATGCCGGCATTATGCGCGTCCGTATGCTGTCTTGTCCTGTGTCTTTCGGCCTGTGACAGCGGCCGGTTTGATCATACGCCTCCCGCAGGGCAGGGGACCATGATAGTTGATAATATCACCACGGACGATCTCCTTGTTTATGTCAATGGCCGTTCCGTGTTTGCCGTCAATGATTATGACCATGAACTTGTGGATCTGGATCCGGGGCTTTATCGGGTCGTCATTGACGAGAAGCACGGGTTCCACTCATATTACGGCGATTTGGACATTCTTGAGGGGCAACTCACGATTCTCGAGGTAAAGGGGTACTATTCAGCCGACTCATATGACGTGCGCGTCTACTTCGATTAACCCGTCCGCCTTTATTTGATTGCCGCCCTGGTTGTCTTGAGCAGGCTATCCCAGAGTTCTTTTGGATTTTGCGAATTGATCAGGTTGTCACGCGCCTCTTTCTTTAAGAAGGATTGCGTCAGGCCGGCCAGCAATCTCAGATAGAAAACGCTCGCGGCAGTCGGAATCACGATAAAGAAAACCATATGGCACAAAGTGCGGCTGGCAGAATCGAACTTTATGCCTTTCCGGCTGATGCCGAGGGCCAAAGTCAGACCGCCTCCTTCCACGCCGCGCACATGCGGAAAAGCTATTCCATGTTCAATGGCCGTGTGCATGATCGCTTCGCGTTTCAAGGCTTCATCCAATAATTTTGCGCCGTTATCAACAAAACCCTCCTCAACCATGCGGCCGGCCAATTCGGCGATCACGTTGTCGCGTTCGGTTGCCCGTAAAGATGGAATCATCAGTTCCTGGGAAGAAAAACGCGCAATACCCGTGCGGCGCGGGGTAAAACGCCCTCCCATTTTCTTGCTGACCCGGCGGGGAAGAAAATTCTGATAATAGAGAATCCTGGCGCAGTTGGGGCATTGCTGCAGTTTTTCGCCGGCCCGCACGATTTGCACCAGGCTGACCGGCAGAATCAGACCGCAGCCGGTGCAGACATTATGTGAAATAGGAACGATTACCAGCAAATCTTTCTTTTCTATCCTCTGGAATAACAACCCCGTCTCCGGCGGCATATTATCGCGCAATGATTGAATGGCGGTATCAAGCTGTGACAGGCGGCCGGAAGACATAACCGCCTCCTGTTCCGATCTGATGAGAATAAGCTCCTGTAATTGAACCAGCATGTTAATAACGGGGTGCATGTTCGCGTGCCCCGCGTTTTTTGTCTCAGGCATAATAGTTTTCCCCCTGCTTATGTAATTAATTTGGTGGCGACGCGGGGAGTCGAACCCCGGACCTAAGGCTTATGAGTCCTCCGCTCTACCGTCTGAGCTACATCGCCAAATACCTGTTAATCGTAGTTCTGTTTTTCAAAGTTGTCAATGATTTTGCGATATGTTTTGCAAACATTTTCTCATCATTCATTGGACAGGAACTGATGAGAGAACTTTGCCGCTGTTACAGGCGGACTGGCAAGCATTTAAGCAATCGGATTTACCGCCGTTCTGAATTCATGAAATCGCTTGTAACCATGGCGTAGGCGTTATGATTATGAATGCTTTCCATGCTTTCGCTTTCAACCTTGAACCAGGCAATCCGTTTGTCCCTTTTTAATTTCCCGGCAACCGCGCGGGCAATATCCTCGGTGAAACGAGGACGGCGATAAGCTCTCTCGGTGATATACTTTTCGTCTTCTCGTTTTAAGAGGGAATAGAGACCGGCGCTTGCCTCGGACTCGGCAATTTCAATTAATTCTTCAATCCATACCAATTCATGACTGCGGATTTGGATCGTCAGGAGGGCGCGCTGGTTGTGGGCGTTCAGCTTGCTGATGGCCTTGGAGCATGGGCAAAGCGTTGAAATGGGCGCTTTCACTTCGACAATTAAATCAAACTTTTGAGGGCGCGGCTGTTTGCGGTACCTGGCAAGAAAGGCGCACTGATAATTCATCAGTGATTTTGATTCTGAAACCGGGGCGGATTTCTCAATAAAATAGGGGAAGCGAATTTCAAGGTTTGCCGTTTTTGAGTCAAAGCGTTTGCTCATTGTCCGTAAAATTGCGCTGATGTTGCGCAGGGAAATATTGCCCCGCGATTCATTGAGGATTTCCACAAAGCGGGACATATGCGTGCCCTTGAAATGATGCGGCAAGTCAACATACATGCAGAGCTCCGCCACGGTATGCTGGACTTTGTTTTCGCGGTCAAGGACCGATATCGGATATTTCAGGTCCTTTATGCCGGCTTTTTGAATCGGAATTTTACGGCGGTCACGGCTGTTTTGTATGTCTTTAAGCATAGATTCTTGATTAGCAGGATATGCGCCGTGCGGCAAGCATATATTTCAGGAAGAATGCCGGCCTTCCTGATTATCGCAAAAGAATTCCTGCAGGATCTGGATTGCGAAATACGATGTCTTTCCTCTCTAATAGCGTCCGTGTCTAAGTTTCATTTCTTGAACATCCTGTCCGGAAATGCGTTGTGTATCGTTGTCTTATCTTCCAGCGTTCTCGCGCGGAGAATGCGTCCTTCAAGTTCGTCAATCCTTGCCGCTCATACAAGAGTTGCTCGTTTGTCTCCGTGATGCGGGACAGACTTCTGCGTCTATTGATTTTATTTGCGCCAAACTCATCCTTCTCTTCTCCCATTGTCTTGTCGCAAGGCGCCCGAGTTGTTTTCCAGCAAAGATCAAGGCCAAGCCAACAACAAGCCACAAGGTTCCAAACATCAGATGCAGATGAAGATCGCCGGGGCGTGGGCACGGACCGCCCAAGTAGCAGATCAGCGACCAGAAGAGAATCAGGCCGCCAAAAAGGTATAGCACGGCCTGTCCAATATACAGGGCTATGGCGGCCGGCAATCTTTTGTTACGTTCTTTCATCTTTTCTCTGCCTAACGTTCCGGTCCTGCCGTGCTCTATAAGCGCATCGTCTGAAACCGGTGGTTCGGTTCTCTATTCCTTCTGTTGGTTACAGATATCCGCCAATCTGAAAGTGGAACGGTATTCCAAACAACATGACGATGAGCGCGAGCATGAGACACATCGCCAAGGTGCCCAGTATCGAATACAGAACCATTCTTGGCTTGGACAGATGTCGAGTGGACCATAGGTTGCACGCCAGAGTTGTGATGGGCACAAAGGCGAAGACCCAATCGCCGCTGTGAATGTTATCGGGATACTCTGCCGACCGCACGAGAAGATAGTCGAGGATGCACCATGCAACAAAGAACATGATCAGAAGCAAGGTATCTATGATAATCATCCTCTTCATATGCTAGCCCGAACGTTACGAATCAGCCTGAGCCCGCTCTTGGCGGGCGATAGGCTGAATTTGATTGTTCTGTCTCCTAGTTTTGAATTTCGCCAATACCATGGCCTTGCTGGCTATAAAGCGAGCTCCTCGCTCGGTTTGTGAGTGGAGGCTGAAGCCAGCCTTCCGGATCAGTTTATGAGAATCTTCATTCCGACGGTTGGCATAAGTTTGGACACTCGTCTGCGGCAGATCCGCGATTCGCGCGGCAAAGCCTTCCGTGAGGCGTCGAAAAGTCACGCCATCTTTCCTTGAGGACACTCTGATCTGAATCTCATTCATGTAGATTTCGGTGACGGTCGGCGGCGCTGAGAACGAGAGAAAGCCGCGCAATCCCTGGCCGTCCAACAACAACAGGTAAATAGTGCCCTTGCCCAGACCGTCCAGAAGGACGCCTTTTTCCCATTTCCGGAACTCGTCGTCAGTCCGCCAATCGGGTCCGTCGTGCCCCAGGATAGACGTCATGTTAGAACCCAGCAAATCATACATTTCCCGTGCCCAAGCCGAGAATTCCGGGTCTGTCACTGGACTGTTGGCATCTATTTCGATCATTCTCATATCTGTCCGGGCAGAACAGCATTTATTGGGACAAACTCAAAGTGAAATACAGATGAATGTTGCCCCATGTTTTGGGACAAAGTTAATGGATGCGGCAAGACTTGTCAAACATTGATGACAAAGAACTTATGCAGTGAACAGACGGGCTGTCAAAAAGGACGTGTTTGTTATTTTATGCTTGTGTGGCAAAACGAAAAACGACAAACTCGGTTTGTATGTTTTACATACAAGGAGATGTTAAGGATCGTGTTTCGGTTCCTTCCTGTATCGCTCTCAGGGCAATTGCGCGAGCATCTAAATCGGTTGCGTGTTCTTTACAGGGAGGACCGAGCGAAAAAATTGTCCGGCGTGTGGCTGCCGGAAGGGTTGGAACGGAAATTCCGCGAAGCCGGGAGATCGTGGGAATGGCAGTGGTTTTTTCCGTCGCGCCAGCTCTCGGTTGATCCGCGCAGCGGAGTGACGAGGCGGCATCATGTTTTGGACGCGGCATTTCAGCATGCGATCCGGAAGGCGGCGCGAAAAGCGGAATTGAACAAAAGGGTAACCCCGCATGCTTTGCGGCACAGTTTTGCCACCCACTTGCTGGAGCGGGGACCGGATATACGCACGGTGCAGGATCTGCTGGGACATTCTGATATTTCGACAATACAGATTTATTTGCATGTGAAAAATAAACCGGGAATTGGCGTCAAAAGTCCACTGGACGAATGAACTGATGTTTTGAGGGGACGTCGAAAGAAAAATTTAATTTCGCGGCAATGAAGCCATCTTTTGAAGAACTGAAGAAAATTTGTCCGGAAGTTCCGGAAAATTTATTGCGCAGTCATCTGGATCGGTTGGACGAAAATTATTACGACGTTTTCACGCTTCCACAGGCCGGAAACCACATCCGGAGCCTGGCCGGATTGACCGGCGAACATCCGGTCGCCGTCCTGTTTGAAGAAGAGCAGGGGAATGCCATGTCCTGCACTGTCCTGGCTTACGATTATCCGGCCGAATTTTCGCTTATAACCGGCGTTTTGTCGGCGACCGGGTTTAATATTCTTTCGGGAAATGTTTTTACTTACGCCCATTCCGGAAACGAGCACAACAAATCCGAAAAAAAAAGGATGATTATTGACCGGTTTTGCGGCGCGCTCCAATCCGACCAGCCGATTGAAAATTGGAAAAGCGCTTTTAAGTCCGCGCTGGACGGCGTTATCGCGCGCCTTGAAAAAGGAACGGGCGAGTGCGTGGCTGAGGCGCGGAGCGCGGTTAATGAAATGGTGGCGGCGCATCTTGCCGGTTTGCAATTGCCGGCCAGATCGGTCCTGTATCCGGTTGACATAAGAGTATCCGATGCCGGCCGTTATACCCGGTTGCGCGTGCTTTCCCAGGATACGCCGGCTTTTCTCTATGCTTTGAGCAGTGCGCTGGCTTTCCAACGCCTGTCAATTGAACAGGTGCGGATCAGCACCGTGGAAGGACGCGTTCAGGATGAAATTGATATCCTGGATGCGCGCGGCGCTAAAATTTCAGAAGACGCGCTCATTGACACAATCAAGCTTTCCGTTTTGCTCACCAAGCAATTCACTTATTTTATCGGCACTTCTCCCGATCCGTATGCCGCCCTGTGCCGGTTTGAAAAAATGCTTGAAGAAGTGCTTTCCGTCCCAGACCGCGGCGAGTGGATAAAACTGCTTTCCTCGCCCGACGCCTTGCAGGACCTCGCCCGTTTGCTCGGGGCGAGTGATTTTGTATGGGAGGATTTTATCCGTCTTCAATATGAAGCGCTTCTGCCGATACTCAAGCTGTCCGGAGATGCGCGCCGTTTCGCAACCTTGCCGGAAGATCTTGAGAAACGCCTGGGCGAGCGGCTTGCCACGCCAAAGGAGTGGCTTGCCACGGCAAAAGGGTTTGAAGATCAATGCCGCGTCTTGAATGAATTCAAAGACAAGGAACTGTTCCTGGTTGATCTGGAACAGATCCTGGCCCCCGATATTGACGTCAAAAAATTTTCACGGTCGCTGACCAGACTGGCCGAAGTGGTCGTGCGCGCGGCGGCCGGAATAATATTCGAGAATCTGCGCGCGCGCTACGGGGTTCCCCGCACAGTCGCCGGTCTGGAAGCCCAATGGGCAATATTCGGCCTGGGCAAGTTTGGCGGCGAGGCAATCGGTTACGCTTCGGATATTGAGTTGTTGCTCGTGTTCAGCGACAATGGCCAGACCGACGGAACAGAACCAATTGAGAATTCCGAATATTTTGCCCAGGCGGCGCGCATGCTGACCGAGGCCATCCGCGCAAAAAGAGAAGGTATTTTTCACGTTGACATGCGCTTGCGTCCTTACGGGGAAAGCGGGCCAATGGCCTGCAGTCTGGAAAGTTTCTGCCTCTATTACGGACCCAAGGGAAAAGCCCATTCTTATGAACGGCTGGCCTTGGTCCGCCTGCGCGCCGTGGCGGGCGACAAAGATTTTCGGGGCAGAATTGAACGGTTGCGGGACGAGTTTGTGTATGGCGCAAAAAAAATAAAACCGGCTGAACTGAGGGACCTGCGCGCCAAGCAGATAGCGGAAAAAACAGCCGGTGGCCGTTATAACGCCAAGTTCAGCGCCGGCGCCCTCGTGGACCTTGAATATGATATTCAACTCATGCAGGTTATGCACGGTCATGAAAACGCGCGTTTGCGCACGCCGCGCATTCACGAAGCCCTGGAAGCGCTCTCCGATCTTGGCGTTCTCAGCCGCGAGGAAGGACGGCGCCTCACAGCCGCCTATTATTTTTTCCGCCGCTTGATCAACGGGTTGCGGATGTTGCGCGGCTCGGCGCGCGACTTGTTCCTGCCGCCCGGCGGCTCGCTTGAATTTGTCCATCTGGCCCGCCGCATGGGATACCAGCGCGGCGGCCAGCTTGAGCCGGAACAGCAGCTGCGCGTTGACTTTGAAACCCAGACGGCGGTTGTGCGCGCTTTTGTTGAACGCCATTTCGGGCGCGACTCCCTGCCGGGCAAACCGGAAGGAAATGTGGCTGACCTCATCCTTTCGGATTCGGTGCCGCTTGCTTTGCGCGAGCGGATCCTATCCGCCATCGGATTCAAAAATACGGAAAGAGCATATTTTAATTTGCGCAAGCTCGGCTCCGATACGGCAAAACAGGATGTCTTCGCCCCCCTGGCGGTTCTGGTCGCCGACAGCCTCAGGCAGTCGGTTGATCCCGACCGGGCGCTGAATAACTGGGAACAATATGTCCTGGCAATCGGGGCTCCCGTGCGCCATTTCGAACTTCTGCTGGCTCAGCCAAAACGCCTCGAAATCCTGCTTGGTATTTTTGCGGCAAGCCAGTTTCTGGCCGATACGCTCATTCATAATCCCGAATTCCTGAATTGGGTAACAGCTTCGGAAGTGATAAACGGGACCAGGCCGCGTTCCGCAATTGAATCTGATTTGCGGGGCTTTACCGAAAATTTGAACCATGACGAATGGCTGAATGCCATCCGCCGGTTCCGCTGCCGGGAAATACTGCGGATTGGCGCGCGCGACATCTGCCTGCATGCGCCGATTTTCGAGATTACCGCTGATTTGTCATCATTGGCCGAGGCAATGGTTCGGGCGGCTTTGGAACATTATTGGCGCGAGACAAGCGCGGATATCACGGCGAATATGCGTGATGACTTCTGCATATTGGCTTTCGGCAAACTGGGCGGCCGGGAGCTGAATTACAGTTCCGACATTGACTTGTTAAGCATTTATGACGGCAAAAATCGCGGATCTGCGGACAGTGATTTGTTTTATCGGGCGATCGGGCAGGTTGGAAACTATCTTTCAAGCCATACTTCCGAGGGACACGCCTACCGGGTTGATTTCCGCCTGCGTCCCTACGGTCAGGCGGGACACCTTGCCTATTCACTGCCGGCGCTGGAGGACTATTACCGCAGCAAAGCGGCGCTCTGGGAAATCCAGGCGTTGTTAAAGGCCCGGCCGATCGCCGGCAGTGAAAAACTTGGGGCTCGGTTTGTCGAAATGGTCGGAAATATCATGCGGGAAAGGAAGTCCCGCAAGGAAACAATCGCATCCATTGAGACGATGCGTGACACGGTCATTAAGGCGGTGGGAGGTCAGTTTGAGTCCGATATCAAGAACGGTTCCGGCGGCATTCGTGATATTGAATTCCTGTCCCAGGGGCTTCAGCTTGCCAATTGCCCGTCCATCCCGGAATTGATCAACGGCAATACACTGGATGCTTTGACCCTGATCGGGAAGCATAATCTTATGCCGCAGGAAAGGGTTGAACAGCTCAAGCGCGATTATGAGTTCCTAAGGCGTGTTGAACACTGCCTGCAAATTTTCGAGGACCGGCAGGTTCACGTCCTGCCGGATTCCGATGAAGACCGGCAGGCGTTGGCCAGAAGAGTCCTGGGATTTGCGGCCACGGCTGACGATTTCCTGAAGGCAATCAAGCTCTGCCAGACAAGAGTGCGGGAAAATTTCAACGCGTATCTGCAATGCCGTTGATTGACTTCAATGCGGCTCTATTCCATTCTCCAGATAATAACCGGTTCCGATAACCCATCCAAACGGCTCAAAGAGGATGGTATAGGATCTTTTCCGCAAAGGCTCTTTGCCGTTTTTTATGGGGAACCAGTAATCGGTGTAGCCGCCGCCCTGCCTGCCCTTTTTGATAAATTCCTTCACGTAATAAACGCCATGGATATTGGCCTCATACCTGTTGATGGCTTCAACGTCCTTGCGCCCGTAGAGGACGATGTTCACGCCGTCAAGCGTATCGGCGAAAAAATAGCCTTCTTTATCATCGCCATACCTTAAATCTCTCAGCAGGTCAGCCCCAAGCTTTTTGGCCTGATCAAGAGTCAACTCCTTGCTGACAACCTTGGCATAAACCGCTTCCAGCATGCTTAAGGCCGTCTGGACCTCTCTTTTTATGATCACATCCTGCGTCGTATAATTCTTTGCCTTTGATTCCGCCTGCGGTTCTGCCAGAACCGGGAATTGCCATAAGACAAACATTGCGAATAATGCCGTGAATATTTTTTTCATTTTAGCGCTCCTCTCGATTTGTTGCTGAAACCATGATGTCCAATTTAACAATTAAATGTCCGGCGATACCTCAGAAGTCAATCAATATTGTACAAATAATACGGCGAATAACAAGAAACGAATTTTATTCTCCTTCGCCGAATACCCCGTGGCTTGCCGCGGGGTGCTTCACTAAAAATCAGACGGTAGAAGGATAGAACACCGGATTTCTAAATTTATCCGGCCATTTATGCTCATTTCATCCCGAGTCATCCCCAGTAATCAACCCCATGATATTCATTGCTTTCCGCGAAGATGGATTTCATCCCGAGTAATCCCGAATGCGCTCAAATTTCATCACCGGGTTACAACTCAGGGTTGCAAGTTTGAACATCCCCGATAAGCTTCATCGGATAAATGTAGAGAAACCGATTTATCGTTTCATGTATTTGTTCCGATGAGTCTTGTCAAAAAGATGCTTTTATATCCGGCCAGATTACATTCCAGTCATAGTCCAATCGGTAGAGGGTTAGAAGCTGTTCAAGCCAAACTCTCTGGCTTGTTGTCTCGGTGGAGAGAATGTAATCTTGGTTATAAGTAATGGTAATGCGGACATTGATGTTCTGCATCTGCCAGTTCTTTGAAGGATCAAGCATAGTCTCCATTTTGAAATACTTGATAATTTCCGGCTGTATCATTCCATAACCAGCATTATAGATAAATATCTCCATTTGAATGTGATTGTTTTTGAATGTGATTATTCTATCATGCTGGCACATACTTATTTTACCATTACTGTCATAGTGATTCTTGTTGATTCTCTTCACATCAACCTTTGTTCCCCTAGGCAACGCAATGGGTCCCAAGAATGGCCTGCCCCCACCTGCATCAATTATTATATTCCCGTTCAACAGGTCTATTATTTCCGTTGCAGAAAGATAGCTCACGTCATTCGTGTTCGCTTTCGGCCACCCGCCGCCGCCGCCGCCACCGCCGAAGGGGAAACTAGAAACTCGATAAGGATCGAGGCGAATCCAGTGAGGCCCGTACATCTGAGAGAACCATTCAAAAATCGAGACTTCAAGAAGATCAACAAAAAACTGATCGACATTGTTATCGGTGATTTTTAAAGGGAGTCGCGCATATTCACATTGTGTCAAAAGATCGGTCATCCTTCGATAAGAACTGAGATCAACGTTTTCCCTAAAACTGGCAAATCGACCGTCCTGTTGTCGAAAGAAGCAAAAAGGGATCGTCTCCTGCCGATTCATAAGCCGCGTTGTATTGCCCTGCAACATGGCCTTAAGTATTTCAACTTTGGCCATGGCATTCGTAGCAATCTCTGCCGCGGTTTGGGCTTTCATTCTCTCTTTTCGTGCTTCCATCATACTTAGGCATGCGACTACTACCCCAATGATGGTAACCCACGCCACAAGAGCTGGTTGGGAGAAGAAATTGAAGACACGGTTCTGGTTTCTTCCGCAGGTAGCACAGATTCCCTTATCTTGTGCCAGCCAATGCCCGCAATAGCGGCAAGTTGTGATCTTTTTCATTTCTTAAAGTCCGAACCATTGATTGACAGGTAAATTTGCCCTGTTAACTCTTATTGCGGAATAAGGCTACCTTGCCGAGCTAATTCCAACTAATTAACTTGCTTGATAAACTCGTATTCAACTCTTGAGAACAGACTTGCCGGCATACTATCCAATTTCTTTTTCGTTATTTTTATCGCCTGTTCTGATTTGTCTATTCCGATCCAGTTCCGATTAAGCTCCTGCGCCGCAACAAGCGTCGTGCCGGAACCACAAAAACAATCAAGCACCAAATCGCCTTCATTAGAGGACGATTCCAGGATAAACTTCAGTAAATCTAGGCTTTTTTCTGTTGGATAGGCAGGATATTGCGGGTCTTTAAATTCCCAAATATCCTGCATTTTCTTTCCGTCTTTTTCATCAAGGAAAATCTTTTTACGTGGCACGCCATTTGCCGACCATTCAATAAGCCCCTGTTTATCCAATTCTTCCAAAGTCATCGGATCGCTTCGCCAATGGCGGCCTTTTGGCGGTTTCACGCCCCGCCATTCTTTCCCCGTGTTACCGTTTAATGTCTCTCCGGGCGCGTGGAGCGGTATGGTGGTATATTTTCGGCCATCCTTATCAATTTTTTTAAACAATCGTTCTTCATCTTCCTGGGAGAATGGGGCATGCGGGTCATTCCATATAGGATTTTCTGATTTTGAATAAAAAAGTATTAAATCCTTGATATTGCCGTATGCTTTACGGTGGAAATTCTTTGGATTACACTTAATACGAGTAATATCATTGCGGAAATTTTTACGACCAAAAACCTCATCCATTATAAGTTTTACATAATGTCCGATTTTATAGTCAATATGGAGATAAATTGAACCATGTTTGGCTAGAAGTTCACGTAGGAGAATCAGGCGCTCGCGTAAAAATTCTAAAAAATCGGCGCCGATAAGAGTATCGCTGTAGGCGATAGCGTCATCATTACTACTGCTGATAGTGCTGGCACGATCTTCGCTTATTTTGAAGCATCCATTTGTCGCAAAGGGCGGGTCAATATAAATCAAATCAACTTTACCAGCATAATCATCAAGCAATGTTCTTAGGACGGAAAGATTCTCGCCGAGAATAAGTTTGTTTTTTGCCCCCTTGCCAGAAATCGTTTCCAGTTCTATTCTCGGAGTATTCCCGAGAATATCTTTCTCGGTTTTTTTGTTGTCAAATGTAAGCATCATGGCGTCTAAATTTGATAAAGAAATTCTCTCAAGACAAGCGCACTCAGAATGTTTTCTTTTTTAAGCTTGCCGGTAATGCTTTTATACATCTTGTTTTTCCCCTTGATGTAGAGAACACCATCGAGAATGGCGACGGTAATTGCCTTTACTCGCTTTGCTTTCAAGGTGGCAATTGCGTCATTGAATTGCGCGTTCTGGTGCCCACCAAAATCAGTGAGAAACTTGGCCTCGCCAATAACATATTTGCCATTAAAGCGGCCAATAAAATCCAACCCTTTGGGGTGTTTGTAGTTCAAATGTTCCTTGGCAAATGCCATCATCTCGGCATCTCCCGCATCCAAAATAGCGTTCCCTTTTGTTTTTAAAAATATTTCCAGCTTTACCGGCTCAATGCCCAATGCTTTTTTTCTAAGCCATCTCTTGAAAAGCGGTCCGATTTGACGGTTGGTTTCTTTTGGTTCGGATGATCGAGAAAAAATCTCCTTAATCCCCATTTCGTATAAGCGACCACATAAACGGTCAACAGTTGTAGGGTTGCGTTTCAGCGCATCTTTGTCGCGCTTGAGATATGCGACATATGAATCCTTTATGGGAAACAAATCGAGCTTCAAAAGATTTTCAAGAAGTTCCGCATTGTTGCGTTTTTTAAACGCTATCTCAACGCTTTTCCAAAGTTCCCCATGAATATCACGAATTCCTTCGGGAATTGTCGGATAAACTTGGAACAAGTCGTCTAAATAACTTCTTTGATTAGCGTATTCAATGCTTAAGCTTGTCCAGTGATTCATAATTTTATTCTTATTAACATTATCAGGCAATATGCCTAAAGTATAGCAATTTTCATTTTCAACATGTTCAAAGAATAAAGCTTTTTTAGGCCTAATTCAAGGCAATATTTTATTTCATTAAATCTACAACATCACAAGCCGGCGATATTTTTACAATATGATTCGCCCGGCGTTTTTTAGGCTTCACCGGAACGCCACCTCCCCCCGCCAAAAAAAAATCGGAAGCGTGGATTTTAAACTCTGAAACGGAAAACCCGGGAATCACACAAATTCTGTTGAAAAATTAGTTCCGTTAAGGCAATATTTCATCCGAGCAAATACCCCCGTAGCTCAGTTGGACAGAGCACCGGATTTCTAATCCCCAAAATGCAAAAAGGCCAATGTTTTTGAAAAAACCTACAAACAGGGCGCAAAGTCAATATTATTCAATGCTGGCGCGGGTTTGGTCGTCATTTTTCCGTTGACATCGTTCGACACGCATTCCCAAGTGGGGCAAAATTCCTGTCCCGAAAACGTCCCGGAAATGGAAAAAGATTATCGCGCTTCTGCTCATTTTTCTTGGACCGTCCCAGATTCGATAACATCCTCTCCTGTCAATTTAGCAAGCCTTTCCTTATCTTTTGCCAAATCTTCAAATGGTTTAGATGATGCAGAGACGGCAAATATTGATCCATCCGTATTTGCTAAAACAACAATGTACCCCGCTATTTTTTCGCCTTCCCGTTGGTTGGAATTATCAAAGGCCCATACTCTTGTGTTTGAAGTGATAGCCTGTGATTGTTTAAATATTTTTTTTACTTCCATTGGTTTAAGTGTTATGGAATCGTCGCCAGAATCAAAAACGCGAGGCTCGCCTGCGTCAATAGGTTTTGATATGAAATACCATTTTACGATAAAAGAGTCGTCCTCTCTTGCCATGTTTCGCATTTCTATTTCTATTTTGACCTGACGGGAAGTATCTTTATCTGACGAACCATAAGAGCTCTGCCAATTTGTCTTTACGCTCGACTTCGTTCCTTGCCGCCGAACATTAAATGAAATTTGATGATCGGATGCAATGCAAGACAAACAAAATAGGGCAATTATGCCCGATATTATCATTTTCCGCATGATACTCCCTTTCTATTTTCTGCCATACTTGGATTTGATTCCGCGACCTTTAATTTACGTTGTTGTCCAGTAGTAAGTACTTCGTAACCAGACAATTTTTTTAAGGCAGGCGGACAGTCGCCCGCCTCAGTTTCTTTTTCACATCCTTTGAACTCAAGCGTCGGGAGTCGCTTAACTCCGGCCTTTTGACATCTATCATAGAGTTCAGCGTAAGCTTTCATACATTCCTGTAGTATCCATGACCTATTAAGTCCATTTAGGCCAATTATCCTATCAAACTCCGCCAAAACATCCACGCTAATACTAATATTCACAGGTTTCTTTTTTTGACTCATAGCACACCTCCATTCTTTTATTTACATTGTGCGCACAAAATGAACAAAACGTCAATAAAAATCATACTAAAATAATATAAACATTTTTGTTGACGCTATGCGCATAATAGTTTAGAGTTTGCGCATGAATAAAACAACTCGTCTTTTCACGCGCGTAAGCGATGAGGAAAAAGCGGAAATTAAAAAGGAATGCCCGAACACATCAAAATTTATCAGGCGTGCTTGCTCCGATGCGATTAAATACGCGCCGGTTTTGAGGCAGTTAAAAAAAGGCGGGGCCGTAATTGATTTTGTCCGGCTACTCAAACATGCGCAACGGTTGGGATTGCGCGAGGCAGGAGCAAAACTGAGTGCAATGAAGGTGGTGGAGGGATGACTGAAAAAGAAATCAGAAAGCACGTTTTTCCGGTGATGTTTGAATATCCAAAATCAATGAAATATGTCCGATTGGTTTTGGTTGGAAATAGTGGGATCATCAAGCTCAACCGCAAATGGCTTGGTTTTTTTATCGCCCTGCTTGAACAATGCCGGGAATCTTTGCGTACGGGAACACTATTACCACTTGGCCGTCCGGCAGTTTCTTACACTTTGAATATCGCAGAGCCCACAAAATTATTGCGGAAGCCTCGGAGGAAGAAAAAGAACGGTATCCCAGCACGACATAAACAATGCCGGTCTTCGGGTCTTTAATTTTGGTTGGAATATCAGGAAGTTTCATGGAGGAAAATATGAAGTCAACGCAAATGCAACTCTATCGCAGATATTTTACGCTCAAGATCATCAATTTTGGACTCAAGGCGAGAAACCGTTACATGAAGATCGTGATATTCCTGCTTGAGTCTAAAATTTTCATTCTCCAGCGTAGAGATTTTTTGATCAAAATTATTCATAACAATTTTCCCCCTTATGGATTGTCATAATCACAGAGTCGGCAAGGAAAGGCAAGTATGAACAATAAGAACAAAGACGATATGCGAACAACGGCTTGGTTAAAGCCGACCGGGGAAAACATTGAATGGTTGAAACGCGAAATCGAAATCAGCAAAAGGCCGGGATATAGCAAGCGCAGGCTGATTAAAGATGAAAACGGAAGGCTTGCGCTGGCGAGGATTTAACTATGAAAGCATTGTTGAACAAAGAAGAGGCGGCGCAACTATTGAAGGTTTCGGAGCGGACGCTAGACCGGATGCGAAAAGAGGGTGAGATAAGTTTTATCCCCGTGCGCGGGCAAATCCGGTTCCGGCCCGAAGCGATTGAGCAATTTATCGCCAACAGCGAAATTAGGGAGGATAGATGATTACCGAAACAATGATCGTTGCGTTGACGCTCTGGGGAGAGTGCCGGGGCGAACCATACGCCGGAAAGATCATGGTCGGCGAAGTGATAGCTAATCGCGCCCAAGATAGGAAACAAACTCTAAAATTCGTCTGCCTATCCAAAAACCAATTCTCATGCTGGAATGGCGAGCAGGGAAAGAAGTTGCGCCGTTCCGTAAAATCTCTGGAAAAACAAAATTCCCCGGCGTGGCAGGATTGTAAAGCGATTGCCAAAGAAATCTGCAAGCGCGGGTATCAGCCGGTCAGCCCGGCACAATATTATTTTAACCCGAAATTGTGCAATCCGCCCTGGGCGCGGTCGCTAAAAGTTTGTGCAAGGGTGGGGCGGCATGTGTTTTTGAGAGAGACGAGCCGCAAAGATACCGTGTAATCGCGTGTAATCGCATGTTGTGAGCCTTGAAAATGATAAAAGGGATAAAGATGTGCCTAGAGTGCAAAACGGAATTTGAGGCCAAAAGAGAGCGACAGAAGTTTTGTTCCGATAAGTGCCGCCATTGTTTTCATAACCGCGAAAAACTTGGCGGACTGCCATTGATTCCAGCTTTGCGGGATTGCCTACGGTCGTTGGCAGATGCACATGATGTTTCGGAAAATGAAATGGCCTGTCGGATATTACATCAAGCCTTAAACCCGGATAGAGGAACGATTGAAGATATTACCGGGGAAACAAAACCATGATTTTGCCAGAACTTAAATCCGGCGATGTCTTAATCTCCGCCAGCGGGCGGAAGGTGATAGTCAAACGGATAAATAATCCCCGGCGGGATACGGGGTATGACGAACCTATTTATCGGCTCATTCATTTACTGGATACCGGAAAACAATTAACCGGCCACGGAGAGTGGACGCTGGATGAATTAAATTCTGCGGGGATGAAATTAGCATGACTACGCAAGCCGAACTATTTGAAGTCAGACAGGTCGGCAACGTAACGCTTTTTGAAACATCAAGGCTGGTGTCCGGCATAAAAAACAACCCGGAATTAACTTCTCCGGGACTACCTCCGCCGGCACCAGCCGATTCTTTTTCCGGACAAACGGCAAACATTCTTCATTATCTGCAATCCGGTCATTCGATCACGCCGTTGGAAGCCCTCGATAAGTTCGGGTGTTTCCGGTTGGGAGCGCGTTGTTGGGACTTACGCAAGGCCGGTTATGCAATTAAAAGCGAAATGGTTGAAATAAATGGCAAACATGTGGCGAGGTATTCATTGTGAACTCATATCAGAAACTTATTGAAAGTAAAATTGTTTTGGCCCGTGATTCTGGAATGAAAATTACGGACACTGATATTAACCCGATTCTTTTCCCGCACCAGCGCGATATTGTCAAGTGGGCGGTAATGGGTGGCCGTCGGGCAATATTCGCCAGCTTCGGACTCGGTAAAACTTTCATGCAGTTGGAAATGTGCCGGATTATCCAGAAAAATAAAGGTGGCAAAACGTTGGTAATTTGCCCTTTGGGCGTGAAGCAGGAATTCACGGAAGACGGCAAGAAACTCGGCATTGATATCCGCTATGTCCGCACAGATGAAGAAGTAGAAAATTGTCCCAGTCCATTTATGATTACGAACTATGAACGCGTCCGGGATGGAAACATCACGGCGGCAAACTTCGCTTGTGTTTCGCTTGATGAAGCATCAATCCTTCGCGGATACGGGACAAAAACATATCAAGAGTTTTTGACGATGTTCCCGGATGTTGAATATCGGTTTGTCTGCACAGCTACGCCCAGCCCGAATAGATATAAGGAACTTATCCATTACGCCGGTTTTCTAGGTGTGATGGACACCGGGCAAGCGTTGACTCGATTCTTTCAGAGGGACAGCCAGAAGGCCGGGAACTTGACCTTACATCCGGCGCGTGAGAAAGAATTCTGGCTGTGGCTTTCTTCCTGGGCGTGTTTCATAACCAAACCGTCCGATCTTGGTTATGCTGATACCGGTTACGATCTGCCAAAATTAAACGTCCATTACCACGAAATCAAAACTCCCTATATTCAAAGCGTTGACCGCGATGGACAGGCGCAAATGTTCAGGGACGCTTCTATGTCTCTTTCGGCGGCTAGTAAGGAAAAACGATATTCAATGGACAATCGGATTGAAAAGGCCGTCGAAATAATCAAGGCAAATCCCGATGACCATTTTATTTTATGGCATGATCTGGAAGACGAACGGCACGCACTGAAAAAAGCAATCCCGGAAGCCATAGAGGTGTACGGTTCGCAAGATATAGACCTGCGGGAAGAAAACATCATCGCCTTTTCGCAAGGCCAGATTAAATACCTTGCCACAAAGCCGATATTGTCCGGCTCAGGTTGCAATTTTCAATATCACTGCCATAACGCGATATTTCTGGGTGTTGGGTATAAGTTTAACGATTTCATCCAGGCCGTACATCGTATCTACCGTTTTCTGCAAGATAAGGAAGTCAACATCCATATCATCTATTCCGACACAGAGCAGGGCATTTTGAAAGTGTTGAAAGAAAAATGGGTTAATCACGAAAAGATGGTGGCAAACATGACCGACCTGATAAAGGAATACGGTCTTGCAAAGGAGGCTATGAGCACAGAATTGAAGCGGACAATCGGAGTCAATCGGATAGAAACCAAGAGCGAACTTTTTACCTGCGTGAATAATGATTGCGTAGATGAAACAAAACGGATGGTTGAAAACAGTATCGACTTAATTTGTTCGTCAATCCCTTTTGGAAATCATTACGAGTATTCCGCTTGTTATGAGGATTTTGGACATAACACCGGCAACGACTCGTTCTTCAAACAGATGGATTTTCTAACCCCAGAACTCTTGCGGGTATTGCGTCCCGGCCGGGTAGCGGCAATCCACGTCAAGGATAGGATTATGTTTGGGAATGTAACCGGCTACGGAATGCCTTCCCTCGATGCTTTCCATGCCGAGACAATCATGCACTATAAAAAACACGGTTTTATTTTCTTCGGAATGATTACGATTGAAACGGATGTAGTACGTGAAAACAATCAGACCTACCGGCTTGGCTGGACGGAGCAATGCAAGGATGGCTCAAAGATGGGGGTTGGTTGCCCAGAATATTTACTCCTGTTCCGCAAACTTCCCACCGATCACGGGAAAGCTTATGCCGATAATCGCGTCATTAAAACCAAAGCGGGTTACACGCGGGGACAGTGGCAGATTGACGCAAGAGCGAAGTGGAATTCTTCTGGCAACCGACTTTTAACGCCGGAAGAATTAAAAAACGTTCCCATTGAAACAATCGGCGACATGTTCAAAGAGTTTTACCGCAAAAACCGATACGATTATTCTGAACATGTAAAAGCCGCGAACGATATTGACTCTATCAATCGTCTTCCGGCGACGTTTGAGATGTTGAAAGTTCCGGCGCGTGATGAAACGGTCGTATGGTCGGATGTAAATCGCATGATCACGCTTAACAGTCAACAGACAGCCCGGCAACAACAGAACCATATTTGCCCCCTGCAACTGGACATCATTGAGCGCGTTATAAACCGTTTTACAAATAAAGGTGAATTAGTCTATGACCCGTTCGGTGGGATTATGTCTGTGCCATACATGGCCGTAAAGATGGGGCGGCGGGGCTACGGCGTGGAACTTAATCATAATTACTGGCGGGATGGATTGCAATATTTACGCGGTGAGGAAACCAAGATTAAAACGCCTACTTTGTTTGATATTGACGATTTTTTAACCCAGAAAACAGCGTGAAAATTATGGGATACGAATCTGAAATGAAAGAAGAAGAACGCCAATTAGATCAGGAATGGCGCAGACCGAAACCGCATGGGGACGTTGTTACGGAAGACGATTTGACACTTTGGAAACAGCAGAAACAAAAACAGGAGGCAGAAAATGAGTGAAGAAGTAGCAAAAAAAGAAACGAAACAATTAACCGTCCGTGAATTAATTGAAGGCGATGCTTTCAAAAATCAGATTGCAAAGGCATTACCAAAACATTTAACGCCGGACAGATTTATCAGGATAGCAATCACGGCCTTAACGAAAACGCCAAAGCTTGCGCAATGCACCCCGGCCAGTTTATTTAATTGCCTGCTCAATTTATCGCAACTGGGAATTGAACCGGATGGGCGCAGGGCGCACCTGATTCCATACGGAGATCAAGCCACGCTGATTATTGATTACAAGGGCATTGTTGAACTCGTGATGCGTTCCGGCCTTGTCGCAAATATCCACGCGGATGTTATATGCGAAAACGATGTATTTGAATATGACCGTGGAGCAATCACGGCGCATAAGATTGATTTCAAAAAGCCACGCGGAAACGTTTATGCTGTTTATTCAATCTGCCGTTTCAAAGACGGAACGGAAAAGTCAGAAGTCATGACGCGAGACGAAGTTGAATCTGTCCGCGCCCGGAGCAAGGCCGGTAAATCCGGGCCGTGGGTTACAGACTGGAATGAAATGGCAAAGAAGACAGTCTTCCGGCGTTTATCAAAGTGGTTGACGCTTTCGCCTGAATATCGGGACGCGCTGGAGGTTGACGATGATAAAATCGTTGACATGCCAGTTGGACAGTGGATTCCACCTGAGCCAAAGAAGCCGATATTCAAAGAGCGACTCGCGCCGGAAGAACAAGCGGAAGACAATCTGCCAATGGGAGATAAGCCAGAACCGGAACAGGCCAAAGAAGAAACGATTGAAAAAATCAAGCAAGTTTTTGAGGATGAAGGTTTTCCGCAAGGCGCTCTCCTGACCATGTTACGCGCGGACGGCGTGTTAAAAGTGCACGAAGGAATCGAAGACTTAAACGCAAAAGAAGCAGAAATAGTTATCAAGACAATTGACGCTTATGTCGGACGCGCACGGCAGGTGAAAACGTGATAATCAGGTGTTCAAGTTTGGAGCGGCGTTTTAATTGCCCCGGAAGTTTGGCGGCAGAGGATGGTTTGCCTGATAAACCCTCCACTGTCGCTGACTCCGGAACGCGGATACATAATGGACTACGCTTGTATTTCTCCGGCACAGTTACCGATCTGGCCGATATTGCCGCCTTGTGCAAACTGGATGAGCGCGAAGCGATAATATTAAAATGGTTTGCAAAACATGCCGACGATGAAATAAAAAATCACAGTGGCGCGCTGAAATGCTGGCCTGAATTTTATATGTCCGAAACAAAAGACGGAGTTAAAGGCACGGCGGATATGGTCGCGCACTGTCAGGATAATTCATTCCATTGTTTTGACTGGAAGACCGGATATGCCCGGCAAATCACCGCTGAATCAAACCTTCAGCTACGCGCTTATTGTTTAAAGGTTGCTGAACGATTCGGATGTCTGGAAGTTACCGGACATTTATATTCGGCGGGGGATGACCCGGCGGACGCGGCATTTACGAGCGTCTTATATGGCCCCGATGAATTGGCAGAATCACGGAAGGAAATATATTTCATCTGGCAAAAATGCCTTTCTGAAAATGCACAAAGGAATCCGGGAAAAGCTCAATGCCAATATTGTAAAGCTTGCGGAAATCCAGAACGTTGTCCGGAAAGTATTGCTCTGTTGAGTAAATCAAATATGCCCGTAATTACACCTGAATTGACGCCAGAATTGGCAATTAAATGTCCGGCAATATTTGAGGGTATTCAGGCGTTTGAAACGGCGGCAAGGGCGTTTAAATCGTTTATAAAGGATAAGCTCAAAGAGAATCCCGATTGTATTCCGGGTTTGACGTTAAAGCCGGGAGCAACACGGCGTGAAATCACCGATTCAGAGGCTGTTTTTAATCTTGGCTTACAGAGTCAATGGTTTTCGCAGGATGAATTTGTCAAAAAAGTTATCTCAATTTCAATCGGCGATTTAACCAGTCTTTTGAAATCAAACTTAAAACTTACCCAAAAAGCGGCAACGGAATTAATCAATACAGAGTTGATTAAAATCAACGTTTTGGAAACAAAACAGAATGAACCGAGCGTGGTATTGAAATGAATAATCAAATCAGTTTTTTTGTAAATTGCATCCCTCCAAAGTCAACCCATCAATCCGGATTACGGATTATCAGGCGGCATGACGGGACGCAGTTTATCGGTAAGTTTGCCAAGAGCGCGGCGAAACGGGCGCAGGATGATTTAATCAATCTGATTGCGCCCTTTCGTCCGCCTGTACCGCTGGAAGGCTCCCTGACCGTGCGTATCGAATGGTTTTATCCATTTCGCAAGTCGGAATCAAAGAAAAATATTGAGCGCGGTTTTATTCCATGCGATACGCGTCCGGACTGCGATAACCTAATTAAAGGGTTATGCGATATTTTAACAAGACTTGGATTCTGGAATGATGACGCGCAAATCGCGGAAATAACGTTCAGAAAATTCTGGGCCTGCAAGTCGGGGATTGAGATTAAAATTAAAGAGATAGGAGAGGGGAATTAGATGGCATATTTAAATCTTGACCTTGATTATTTTAACCACCGAAAAGCCATAAGACTTGTCGGTATATTGGGAAAAGGAGCTGAATTTTTACCGATTAAATTATGGTGTTATGTCGGAAAATATCATGCAGAGGACGGAAAACTTTTTAAATACTCCGTAAAAGAGCTTGAATCAATTTGCGGCTGGACGGGCAAAGAAAACGAACTTATTGAAGCAATGATAAAAACTGGATTTATAGAAAAGAAGGGTGAAACTTATATAATCCACGATTGGAAAGATATTCAAGGGCATATAGTTGCATTCAAAAAGCGGTCTAAAATTGCCAATAAAAAACGATGGGGTAAATACGCTGAAAATAAGACTCCCTTAAGGACTCCTAAAGATGAAGTTAAGGAATCCCCCATCCTAACCAATCCAATCCTATCCTTACCTATCCTAACCAAAGAAGAAGTAAGAGGAAAGCCGCCGGTTGGTTTTATTTTTCCAGAATCATTAAATACTCCAGAATTTAAATACGCATGGGAAAATTGGCAACAACACCGGAAGGAAATAAAAAAGCCATTAACTCCACAATCAATAAAAATGCAGATGAAAGAATTTGCCGTGTGGGGCCCGCTGCGTTCAATCCGTGCGATTGAATTTACGATTAAAAAAGGATGGCAAGGGATTAAGGAAGACGAAAACAAACAACCTTCCCACACACAGACACCCTCCGCGCCCGTCAAAAAATCCTTCGATGATATTCGTAATGAAATCATCGCAAAACTTGAGGAGGCCTCCCTGGCCGGCGGCGATGCAGTGTCTAGGTGTTTATCTTCATGTCGTGATAAATACCGTGATGTTCCTAAATGGCAGGGCAAGGATGCGATTAACGAGGCTTACGATATCTTCAAATTCCGAAACAGGAAGGCGGGCGGGTGAATGAAGGTTTTAATTGCATGTGAATTCAGTGGGATTGTCCGCGAAGCTTTTAAGAAGCGTGGCCATGACGCTTGGAGTTGCGATCTGTTGCCGACCGAGATTCCAGGTCAACATATTCAGGATGATGTTTTGAAACACTTAAACGAGGGGTGGAATTTGATTATTGCGTTTCCGCCGTGTACTCATTTAGCGAATTCCGGCGCGGCTTGGTTTGAACGGAAACGTAAAAACGGACTTCAACAACAAGGAATAGATTTTTTCATACAATTCACTGATTTAAAATGTACGAAAACGGCAATAGAAAATCCAGTAGGAATAATGAGCAAAATTTACAGGGTTCCAGACCAGATAGTGCATCCGTATTATTTCGGCGATCCGGTACCTAAAAAAACATGTCTATGGCTCAAAGGATTACCGCCACTGGCATGGAGAAACGCAGATGAACTGTTTGGAAAAAAAACGACAATTACCCCTGAATATGTGATTTATAATTCAGCGAAAACAAAATCAAAAACTTCTAAATATTCTATTTTTGGGAAAATGGGTAAAGGGCATGGAAAAGAACGTTCAAGAACTTTTCCCGGAATCGCAAACGCAATGGCGGAGCAGTGGGGATAATATGAATAAACGCGCCCGTAAATCCTTCCATAAACTACTCGCCCAGGGGAAGACGGGCAAAATCCATTTTGGGAATTACAAATGCAGTAAAAACGCGGTGAAAGGTAAATGAAAATAGCACGAGTATTTCCGACAAAAACAAGTATGAGCCCGAATGACGCAGATGCGTATTTTGGCGAACCGGATTTATTCACACCTATTTATGACGAAGTTTTTATTTCCGTAACTTTTACGTGGGACAGGGAACGCGCCGGAAAATTACAAGACGCATGGCAAACTCATACTAAAGCCATTTACACCGGAGGGCCAGCGGTGGAAGGCGAAAGCAATAAACCTTTTCAAGCGGGCATATATTTGAAAAAAGGAATTACAATTACTTCGCGGGGGTGTCCGAATAATTGCAGTTTTTGCATGGTTAATAAAGGTAAGTTGCTGGAGTTTGACGATTTTCCTGAAGGTAATATTATTCAAGATAACAATCTTCTTGCCTGTTCGGATCGCCACTTGGAATTAGTCTGGTCTATGCTCAAAAAGCAAAAAGGAATTGAACTGAAAGGCGGTCTGGAAAGTTCGCGGATTACACCAAAAATAGCCAATACACTGCGCGGGTTGCGGATAAAATCTTTATGGTTGGCTTGTGATTCTAGCGATGCAATCAAGCCACTTCGGAAAGCGGTTGAAGTTTTGCAACGAACCGGTTTTACCCGTCATCACCTTTTTTGTTACGTGCTTTGCGGAAAAGACATGGCCGAAGAAGAAAACAGACTTCGTTCTGTTTATGAAATTGGTTGCCTGCCGTTCGCGCAACTCTACCGGAATAAAGAAGATAACATCCAATATTCAAAAGAATGGAAACAGTTTCAAAGAACATGGTCAAGACCGGCGGCATTTAAAACATTGATGAAACAAACGCGGTGAAAAGAAGGAGGAGGAAATGAAAAAGTATGATTATTTAACAGGATACAAAGCCACGAACGCAGACATGCAATGCCAGGGTTTTCAATATGAACTTGGTAAATGGTATAAACACGAAGGGGAAATAAAACTTTGCGAAAACGGATTTCATTTTTGCAAATATCCATCCGGCCCGTGGAGTTATTATTCCGAAAGTGGTACGAGAATATTTAGGGTTGAGGCAAAAAACGTTATCGAAGAATACTCTCCTGGGGCAGATTTGAAATTCGTTTGCTCAGAAATACGACTCGTAGAAGAAATTAAATCTGACGGCTGGCAAAATACCGGCTCGCAAAATACCGGCTCGCAAAATACCGGCGATGCAAATACCGGCGATGCAAATACCGGCTGGCGAAATACCGGCGATGCAAATACCGGCTCGCAAAATACCGGCGATGCAAATACCGGCTCGCAAAATACCGGCTCGCTAAATACCGGCGATGCAAATACCGGCTGGCGAAATACCGGCGATGCAAATACCGGCTGGCGAAATACCGGCTCGCAAAATACCGGCTCGCTAAATACCGGCTCGCAAAATACCGGCGATGCAAATACCGGCTCGCAAAATACCGGCGATGCAAATACCGGCTCGCAAAATACCGGCTCGCTAAATA